>Ga0265293_10001588_pt1 | contig 48864 bp, 47 predicted proteins | sample Munlanlewell138R_FD_192505 | JGI IMG/M metagenome (GOLD analysis project Ga0265293, IMG submission 192505) | Leachate microbial communities from a municipal landfill in Southern Ontario, Canada - Leachate well 138R | ecosystem: Engineered > Solid waste > Landfill > Unclassified | place: Canada... | reverse complement strand
ATGCCCGCGATGAGATGCAACGAAGTTGTCATATCCATTGCGCTGGTTCTACGGCGCGAAGCGGCGGAAACCGAGCAAATGTCTCATCGCGGGCATTCTCCGGTCGCGCTTCGCGAGCGGAGAACGGTGTGGCAAATAATTTGCCGCCCAGAATTTTATGAAAAACTTAAACAACATATTAACCAATAAAAATAAGCCAAAACCGAAGTGTAACTGCGGTCAAATTGATTTGCTGGTTATTTGGTTTTTTGGCGGAAGGAGTTAAAAATGAAAAATGTGAAAGTAATCAAACAAGCAAACTTAGCACCAAGATTACCATTAACTTTTACGGCGGTCACTTATTTATTGCTTGATAAGTTCGATGCTGCTGGATGGATTTGGGGAGTATTGGGGACATTAATTGTTGTAATATGGATTGCATCAATCGTGGGAATTGTAAAAGCCGACTTTGTTGACATTTGGGAAGAGATAGCCAAAAAATCCAAATAACGCCCGGCATGAGCGGATTTTTGGCGGGGCTTAACTGAAAGGAAAACATAAGTGGTTTAACGGTGCGTTAAATTTAGGAGATACCTATGGCGAAATGTTTACGATGCGGCGCTGGCAATGAATGGATACAGGGACGCATTAAAAAAGAACTTATGAATAATATTACAATACCTAAAGAATTAGAAAAGTATGGCGTAATTGATGCCGAACTAATTCGTGTAAAACAAATTCATCCCAAATGGAAAAAGGGTATGTGTTGGCAATCTGTGGTAATCGTCGAAGAAGCCGGAGAAATAGCTAAGGCGGTTCTGCATTATAAAGACGAAGGCGGAACGCTTGGTGATATTCGTAAAGAATTAATCCATACAGCTGCAATGTGTATGAGGATGCTTGAAAATCTAAATGACGACGGTGGTGAAATAGTTGAAAAGGATCGGAAATAGGAAAAAATTCTTAAGGACAACTTAAGGATAATAGAGAGAGTTGAGATATTTCTTTACTCTCTTTTTTTAGCTATTCTAAAAATATTTGCTATTATCTACTATTGCGTTTATATTTATTCGGTGCTTATTGAAATTAATAGTTATCCCATAATGAGAAAATAACGATTCCCCATCTCAGTGGGATACGACGGAAAAAGAGGTAAAATGGATTCCGACGACCAGCAATTCCGGGATGCGATGCTAAGGGGGGTAAAAGAGTCTCTAGAGACAGAATCAGCAAATCGCAGATTGGAAGTTGTAAATATTTCTGTGCCAAAGCGGAAGCGGCCAGATGACATTAAGCAGATTAAAGATCTTCGTATTGAGCATGGTACTTTTGCTGATAAAGTCTATGCTGACTTAAAGATAGTAGACAAAAAAACAAATAAAACTATTAGTCACGGTAGAGTACATGTGGCTGATATTCCTATTAAGACGCCATTTAAGTCATATTTAATTGACGGTGCATTTTATCAAAATACAAATCAGGCGCAATTAAAAGGTACGGCTTATACTCGTAAAAAAAGTAGCGGAGAAGTAGCGTCAGAGTTTATGTTGGAGCGTGGCTGGAATTTTGATATCAATCTCAATCCTGAAACTGAGAAATTTACACTCAATATTGGTGGTGGTAAATATCCTTTATTCCCAATATTGAAAACGCTGGGCGTTTCTGATGATAAAATTAAGGAAACATGGGGTGAGCAACTACTGAGAAATAATCAGGTGGATGAAAAGGAAAGCAATAAGACGCTTAGCAATTTTGCATTAAAGATACTTGGTAAAAAGCGGATACAGGGTAGGACCAAAGATGAAATTGATGATATGATTAGAAATCATTTTCTAAAAGAGTCAAGATTAAATCCAGAGGCAAGTGTAATAACTCTTGGCGCGCCATATAAAAATGTTGATGAGAATGCATTGCTGGCGTCTACTAAGCGTATTATTGATGTATATAGTAGTAAGTCCGAGCCAGATTCACGCGATGAGATATATTTTAAGAGGTTTCGTGGATTAAACGATACCGGCTATGAATGGATAAAAGAACGAAGTGGTGCGATTCAGAATAAAATCAGAAGGCGGATAGAACGTATTGTGCCTGATGAAAAAATAAATAATGCCATAAAAATGGACATTGTAAATCCAGTTATAAAATCTTTATTTACTCAAGCTAAGTTGCGGGGCGCCGGAGATACAACCAATCTGCTTGATATACTGTCTTCAGATTCAAAAGTTACAATCATGGGTGAGCATGGTGTTGGTTCAGAACATAGAGTAAATAATGAGGCGCGGGATGCTCACATGTCCGCCGTAGGATTTATTGATCCGGTTATGACTCCGCAGGGGAGTGCTGGGTTAGGTGAGCATCTGGCTATAGGCACTGAAATCAAGGATGGAAAATTATTTACTGAATTAATAAATGCAAGAACAAACAAACGAGTAAAAATCTCCTCCGACGAAGTATATGATAAAAATATTGTATTTCCAGATGAGATGAGTTTTATTGGTGGCAAGTATGTCATAGGCGATAAAGAGAATAGTAGGGTTAAGGCCGTGCGAGGTGGAAAATTAGTATCTATCAGACCGGAAGATGCAGATTATATTGTTCCATCGCCAATGGAAATGTATTCAGAGACAACAAATCTTATTCCATTTTTGAGTTCGAATTCGGGTGGAAGGGCGATATTAGCAACTGGCCAGTTAACCCAGGCGGTTCCACTAGAAGATCCCGAGCCGCCGCTTGTAAGAGCGCAGAATTTTGAAAGCATATCATCATTTGCTTTAAACTCTACCGCACCAGAAGATGGTACCATATCGCGTATAACTGAGGATTATATTAAACTTATTGGAAAAAGTGGCAGGGTTCATACAATCTATCTGTATAATAATTTGCCATTAAATCGTGAATCATTTCTGGATTCTAAACCATTGGTCAAAAGTGGAGATCACGTAAAATCTGGACAAGTCTTAGCAGACAATAATTTCACTAAAGGTGGTGTGCTTGCTATTGGCAAAAATTTAAAAACAGCGATAATGCCATACAAAGGTTATAATTATGAAGATGGGCAGGTAATATCTGAGTCTGCGGCAAAGAAGTTATCATCTATTCATATGTATGATTTATCAACAGAGTTGTCGCCAAAAAGTGAGGTATCGTCCGGTAGATTTGCAACATATGGAAATAAATACCGGATTACCGAAGAAAACGAAAGAAACACGGACATCATTACTGGTTTAATTAAGCCTGGGTCGGTGATAAGAAAGGGTGATGTACTGGCAAGAATAGTGACAAGGAGTGCGCCGGATCCAGAAGACAATGTGCTGATGATGATAAAGAAAAGCCTTGTTAAGCCGTATCGTGCTACGCCGATTGTGTGGGAAAATGAAAATCCTGGAATAGTTGCCGAAGCGAATGTTAATGGTAAAAATGTGAATATTTTTGTTAAATCTGTTGAGCCGGCGCAGACTGGAGATAAATTAGCAGATCGTGCGGGACATAAAGGAGTTATTACATCCATTGTTCCGGATAACGAGATGCCGTACAATAAGGAGACGGGCGAGAAAATAGATGTTATAATCGATCCAGCGTCTATACCGTCAAGGGTTAATATTGGACAAGTGCTTGAAATGAGTGCGTCTAAGATAGCCAGAAAAAGGGGGGAGCCGTATATTGCCCCAATTCATTCCACGAGCAATCATGCTAAGCGTATAAAAAAAGAACTTGAAGAATCTGGAATAAAAGATAAAACGACAGTTGTTGATCCGATGACAGGTCTTGAGATACCAAATATCAATGTTGCTGATAAGTATACCATGAAATTACAGCATCAGGTGGAACATAAATTACATACTCGCAGTATTGGCGGCGGATATGATATGGATAAACAGCCTATCAAGGGACGTGCATTAGATAAATTGACATTTTTTGCAATGATAGGGCATGGAGCCAAAAATAATTTAGCTGAAATGGGTCAGCTTAAAGCTGAGTCTAATGATGACTGGTGGGCGCAGTATGAAAACGGGGTGCCTACCGTGTTACCATCTGAACCAACCTATGCGTGGCAGAAATTTGATTCAATGTTAAAGGGCATGGGAATAAATATAAAGCGTGAAGGCGATAAGATGGTTCTTTCGCCGTTAACGGATAAAGAGATTATGGATCTATCTGCAGGCGAAATAACAAATGTCGATATGGTTCGTAAGCGTGACTTTAAACCGTTACCAGGTGGAATATTTGACCCAACATTGACGGGTGGTCGCGGTACAGATGCAAAGCAATGGACGCACATCAAACTGCCAGAGCCGGTAATGAATCCGATATTTAGCAAGGCTGTATCAGCATTGACTAATATGCCAATTTCTAAACTTGAAAGGATTAGTCGCGGCCAGGAAAAGATTAACGGAAAAACCGGTGGTGAAGCGATTAGGGAAATGCTTGATTCCATCGATGTAGAGAAGGATCTCAATGATACCAAGGTACAATTAGAAGAAATGATAAATAAGGGTGATCTTTCGGCTGGTAAGATCAATACTATGCATAAAAAGCTACGTTTTTTAAAAGCCCTTAATAAATATGATTTGAAACCATCAGAGGTATACATATTAAATAATGTGCCCGTCATGCCCCCGGTATTCAGGCATCCAATAGTGTTGCCAGATGGAAAAACACATTATCCTGCAGTTAATTATTTATATAAGGACGTTGCTCTGATTGCCAAAAAGACTTGGGGTGATATTGTTACTGAAAATACTCGCAATGAAGTAAGAAAAGATTTATTCGATTCAATTGCTGCTCTGGTTGGGATAGGTGAGCCAGTTAGTAATGCAGATGCACCAGGTTTAATGAAACAGATTACTGGTAAACCAACGGAATCTCAAGAGAGGCGTGGTATAAGCCGGCAGGCAAAGGATGGATTTTTTCATAAAAAGGTTATGCGTAAACAGCAGGAATTATCTTCTGGCGCAGTTATATCTGTTGAGCCATCACTAAATGTTGATGAAGTCATGATGCCAGAGCAGGCTGCTTGGGATATGTATAAGCCCATGGTTATTCGTAAAATGATCAAACAAACCGGTATGTCGCATTCTGATGCGACCAAGAGTTATGAACAACGTACGAATATTGCGCACGAATTTCTTGAAAAGGAGATGAAACATAGGCCAATTTTGATTAACAGGGCTCCGTCATGGCATAAGTTTAATATTATGGCGGCTTGGCCAAAGATACATTCCGGCAATAACTTAAAAGTTCCCAACTTACCAATAAACACATACTTCGGGGGTGATTTTGATGGAGATTGCGCCATCAATTCAATAATAATAAGAATAGAAAAACAAAATAAAGAAGTCAAGAATAAACTTGCCGCCAAAATATATACTTGGTATAATTCACTAAAAAGAGGAAAGAATATGCCAAGCACAGAAAAAATACGTTATACTTATGGTTTAGTAAACCTTAAAGACTTTCCAAGGGTAGAATCTTCTGAAAAAATAAGAGGAAGTGTTAGTTGCTATGATGTGCCAAAGAATATTGAGGCACTTGTTGTCGATCAGGGTATAAAAAAATGGTTGCCGGTAAAAGAGTTCTCTGTTCACCGTAATCTGGAGTTGGTAGATGTTAGGATGCATAACTCTAGGAGCATCCAAGTATCCAAGGATGTTTCAATGGTAGCGCTTGATGAGCATTTGAATTATGTTAGGGTTGTACCAGAAATAGGTCTGTGCGTTCCAAGATTACGAGAGCCGATAAATAATGATGAATATGAACCTATAAAGTATCAAAAGATCGATCATTTTTGTTATTCTAATGTAAAATGGAAAAAGCGAATAGAGATTAATAAAGAATTTGGTTATTTATTAGGCTGTTATATTGGAGATGGTTGGATCGATTCCTTTGATAAGATTAATATTGCAAACACTGATCAAGATATAATTAAAAAAATTACTGAAATATGGAGTTCTTATCGTTTTGATAAGCGTGTTAAATTGTGGGTTAGTAAATCGCGGCACGAATACAAAGGATATGATTGCTATTCAGAGAAGTATGTTTTTGGTAGTAAGGGGTGGTCAAAATATCTTAAAGATACAATAGGATACATGGCGCAGGGGAAGCATTTACCAGGATACTGGATTCAATCACCAATAGAGTTTCGTTGGGGGCTATTATCCGGTTTAATAGATACTGATGGGTCCGTCAATATTGGTAAGGCAAGATCAAAATCTAAAAACGATGCGAGTGAACAACTTCAAGTACAAATACATACTGCATCGAGAAGGTTAGCGTATGAAATTATCGGATTAGCACACTCTCTTAATTTAACAGCATCGATTACTTCCTATAGATCGCCACAAGATGGTGGGATGTATCTTATAAATTTCCCGAAAGAATCGATCGGGATAATGAAAGACCACCTTGATTTACAGTGTAGAAAGAAGAAAAGTGCCATTGATGAATGGTTGCCATGTTTAAAGCCAGATGTTAATTCTTATGCGCCGATATTATCAAAAGCTCGTTTATCTGAATTGCGAACATTGATAGGGTGGAAAGATAAGAACTTGTATGATTCTGTTCATCGGGTATTACGGGGAAGAAATGGCGATAGGGGATCTATAATATTGGATAAGGCAAAAATGATCGTCGAATTAGATCTGTCTATATGGAATAAGGATGAATTTTGGAAAAAATGGAAACAGATGGTATTAGACGATCATATTGAGTGGCAGATTGTTACGGAGATAACTGACATACCATATATTACAGAGGCGTATGACTTAACCATTCCACCATCATATACAATGGTTACAGAGTCTGGAATTGTTATTCAGGATTCGATGGCAATGCACATCCCAATTACAGAGGAGGCTGTTGATGAAGCCAAGGGAATGATGCCAAGTAAATTGTTTATGAAATCTGGTACCGGAACGTTGATGTTAACTCCACAAGGGAGTGCTATATCTGGTTTGTATGACCTAACCAAAGACCCATATGATGATCTTGGAATATATAAGAAAGAGGGATCGGAATGGCTTGAAAAAATAGCCAGAAGGTCTGGGCCAGAGATCTATGAAAATGTTTATACGGTTAATGGAAAAAAATACATTGGCGCCAATCGACTAAGGAATGCCTATGAAAGTGGAGAAATACATTCAAATGATACTGTAAAAGTTGTTAATGAAAATGGCGTTGCTGTGGTTAATACAGTTGGACGCGAGGTAGTTAGCTCTGTCTTGCCAAATGATTGGCACGTGTATGGCCAACTTGATTCGAAAAAAATAAATAAGGTTTTAACAGAAATATCAAAAGACAGACCAGCTCAATTAGCCCAGATTGCTAATGAGCTTACCCGACTTGGCGATCAACATGCTACAAATATGGGATTTTCAATTGGTGTGGATGATATAATTTCAGACAATAGAAATCTGAAACACATTGTCAGGAGCCTAGATAATGAAATCATAAAAATTGATGAAAAATATAAGAGTATGCCTGAATATCAAAAAGATAAACTAAAAATGGAGGAATTTAACAAGCTGCTTGATGCAGAGAGTGGAAAATTATCTATTCTTGATAATGAGACTATAAAATCGATACCAAATGATAGTACGTTACTACAAATGTGGAAATCGGGTGCCAAGGGAAATTTGATACAATTAAGACAGACGGTTGGTCCGCCGATGATATTTAGTACATCAAGCAAGGATTTATTGAAACCGGTAATGAATTCATATTCACATGGCCTGACCCCAGCGGAATATTATATTCAACAATCAGGTGGCAGATTTGGTTTAATACAACGATCGGTTGGTATTTCTGAGCCCGGGGATATTGGAAAAGATCACTTCAGTATTATGGCTTCGAAGGCTATATCGGAAGAAGATTGTGGAACAACTCGTGGAATTAAAGTGCCGGTAGATCGCAGAGATGCAATAGGAAGATATGTATCTGAAGATACTGGTAGTATTGTAAAAAGAAATGAGATAATTACTGAGGATATCATTAGAAAGTTAAAACAACGTCATATTAAAAGCGTAATGGTACGTTCCCCGCTTTGTTGCCAATCAAAACAAGGGGTATGCTCAAAATGTTATGGTGTTAAGATTACTGGCGATATGCCAAAGATTGGAGATCCGATAGGAGTTGAAGACACTCAGGGGATTATCGATATAGTTTCTAATATGGCGCTTAAAAGCTGGCACTTATCTGGTAGTAAAGATATCAACAAACTACCATTTTTTAGGTATCGCAGATTAGTTGAAATGAATAAAAATGTTCAGGATAAAGCTGTCTTAGCAAAAGAGAATGGAGTTATTGATAAAATTAAAGACAATCCGCTTGGTGGTAAGGATGTATATATTAATAGTGAGCGATATAGACTTCCAGCAAATCTTGGCATATCTTCAAAAGTAGCGGTTGGAAAAAAGGTGCTTGCTGGGCAAATGTTAACCGATAGTGGAAATATCAAACCGCAGGAACTATTGGAGATAAAAGGTATTGATGCGGTACAGAATTATATGGTCGATGAAATGGCGGATATCTTTAAGTCCGATGCCCCAAATACAATCCATCGTAAAGTACTTGAAAATATCGTAGCTTCAATAACAGGTCTGGCGCGGGTTAATGATCCGGGCGATTCTGATTACTTGCCATATGATGTTGGGTCGGTTAATGGTATTGAATGGTTTAATAAACATAGGGTTGAAGATCTTAATCCAAAGAAAGCAATCGGATATCATCTGGCGAAATCTTATGGCGCCGATTACCCAGAAGGTACGGAAATAACTCTAGATATAGCGAGGAAATTGAATGCGAAAGGCCATAAAACTATTTTGGTAAAGAAAAAAGGTATACGTTATGAAAATATACTAAAGCCAATACGTTATATTCCAATGTATTCGAATGATTGGCTTTCAAGGTTAAATCATAAATATTTACAGGAGACCCTTGAAGTTGAATCAGCGGCCGGAGGAGAAGCCGATATTCATGGTCCGGATCCTGTTCCGGCCTTTGCTTACGGAGCTGAATTTGGAAGGGGAAAAATGCCGACATCATATTAATTTGCATATTATGAGCAATAACATTAATATAATAAAGGAGTAGAAAATGGCAATAATAACAAAGAATGTTGACATAATAAGAGGTGGGCCAGCTACCATAATTAGCCTTTCAGGAGAAGAGATCGCGGCCGGTGAAAATTTAAAATTAACACATATAGCCAGTATTGAGAATATGATCGATCATGAGGTTATTTCAGTATACGAAAAAACTGGGGATGGTACGTTAAAAGTTTACATTGAATATTTTACTGGTATAAATGTTAGTAACTTCATTATACGATCAGAATTGGTAAGTGGCCAGAAACAGGATATTGTTGGACCATATTTTAGAATCTTGCTGGAAGAGAGCGGTAAGACGCAGAGCGTTATTGTCAACGGTGTAATAAAAATAAGTTAAAGGGCAAAATAGGAGAAAGAAAGATGAAAGTAAAAGTACTCGCAGAACTTGGTGGTGATGGGTATACATACTTAGTTATCCCGGACGGTCATCAGGGGGCGACAGCGTACCCGATTGGAAAGCATATTGCCGGCGGGATGGTTCAGTTGAATAGTAATAAAAAAGTTGATGCCGAATTAATGCCATATACTGCGTTAAAGTATAAGGGTGTTTTAGATGCATCGGAAGAAGCGTATCCTGAAAATCCGGTTGAGGGCGATGTATATGTAATCTCAGTAGCGGGTACCATTGAGGGAACCGACTACACTGCTGGCGATCTGGCTGTTTATAATGGTACAGATTGGGATAAAGTTGAAGGTGCAATGACGGCCACTGAAATCTTGGGGTTACTTACCGCGGCGGGTTATAACCTCGATAATGTGTTTCCTACGATTGATCTATCACTAATTCCGTATACAGCATTAAAATATGCCGGAGCCTTGGATGCATCGGGTGGCACATATCCAGTAGAACCTGGAGATGGTGATGTGTATATAATTTCGACTGGCGGTACTATAGATGCTGTTACTTATGAATCTGGAGACCTAGCGATTTATGATGGTACAGATTGGCATAAAGTTGAATCGGGCACATCCTCGACCAGGATATTAGAGACGCTTTCTGCGACAGGGTATGATCTTAATGGAGTATTTCCTACACTTGAGGCGGCCGAAGACATAGCCGCGAATCTAATTGCAAAGCCAAACGGTGCCGGCGGTGTTGTTGTTGGAACCGAAGAATGTCTTATTGTCGGTGTAAATAACACAGGGGATATCGTTTCAAGCGCCGAAGAAGGTATATTTATTAAAGGTAAGTGTAATGTAGAGGCCGGTGAACATGATATTCTGGGCGGAACCGAGATCATTTGTGGATATAATGGTCGGGTTATTGATTTCAAGAGCGAAATTGTCAATTTGATGTCGGCCGTTCAGGGTACGATTAATGATGATTTTACGACTGGACAGCTCACCGGGTCAGAAGCAATTAAATTAACAACTACTAGTGGTGATGATGATACAAAGGAAGTAACTCTGTATGGCATTGTCGCTGGTGAAGTTGTAACCGAAACTATCGCGGTTGCCGTTGCGGCCCCGGTTAGTACTATCAGGACTGATTGGGAAGAACTCATTGCAGTATACGTTGCCGCAGGATTTGTTGGTGATTTGACCATCAGCGATCAAGATGACAATGCGATAATTGCTCTTACGACTCCATCCAATACAACTTATGGCGCTGTAGAATGTGATGATACAACCGATGCATATGGGCACTTGGTTAAGATTACTGCTGGTGGTGCGACTTCCGGTGTAGTTGTCATATCCGGTACTGATGGTGCAGATAGCGCTAAATACGAGATACTTGATTTCAGCGAAGAAACCATTATGAATGCATTGACCGGATTTAAAACAATCACACATTTATTAATTGGCGCTGATGAGGAAGCCGAACAAACGTATAGTATCGAGATCCCGGCAAATGTACGAGCCGCCGGATATACGCTTAATGCTATTGCCAGCGGAGAAGTTGGCGCTGCAGTACTATATTAGTTGGGGATTCCGGGCAAATGGAAGATGCTTTTTTTACTTCTCCTTTTTTCAATAAAAAACTTTTGTTTGCCCGGAATGATTTTGATAAAAATGCGGGATTAATATCGTGGGTTAATAGTCTGATCGATAAATACCGCAAAAAACGTACCGGCAGAATATTAAGAGATCAAGCCGATAGGCACAAAATAGTAACTTTTAATTATACTAATCGTAATGGCATTAAGAAGGTACATAAAGTTGAACCATATGAACTGCGGGATGGATATTTTTGGGGATATGATTTAGATGGTGGGCATATAAAAAGATTCCATGCATCAAAGTTAAGGAATATTAAGCCCGGCAATAGATCGTATATCCCAAAATGGAGCGTTAAAATGAATGAAAAAATTGCGGTAAAGTTATTAAGAAATCCGAAATTTGTTCGTATAGCCGAGCCCCTAATTGGAGGGCTTCTTGGGGGGAGCGTTGCTTATGGCTTATCAAGTAATAAATCAAAGTCTGAGCGACTCGGGCCAACGGTTGGTAGTGCTCTTGGCGGAGCGCTGGCCGGTGCGTTATTGTCTAGACGTGTAAGAAGTGGGATTCCATCTAGAGCGATAGCTAAATCACAGGCGCGTTTATGGAGTAGAGAGCCGGGAAAAATTGACGCGTTAGTATATTATAAGGGGCTTAAATTTCCGCCAGCTAAGGATGCATTGAGGTCGGCGACTATACGTGAGGCCAGGATTGAATTGGGTAATCTTACGAAAAGGAATAGTCCACATATAGATCAACTGAGAAGAAGGCTACGTAGAAGTTATGAAAAACAATTTTTAGCACAAGGGTTGCGTCAGCAAAAACATGATATTCTTAGTATAACGCCAAAACAACGTAAGGTATTATTTGGTGGTATTTATGGAAAACCAAGAAAATATAAGCTTAATGCAGATCTTGAAGGATATTATACTAGGGGCAAAAATTACCGTGCTAATTTTTTAAACAATCCAATAATTAAGTCTCAAATTGATTTAGCGGCCAATGAAGGGGTTCGTGTTCGCAAGGCCTGGTTGTCTAGTCTAATAGACCATGATAATGAGAAATATATTAAACGTTTACAGGATATAGCGAATAAAAAATATTTTGGTACGTTTTAGATATGATATATTTAATAATCATATTAATTATTATGATAGCGCTTGCAAATTTCTTTGAGCATTGCAGGGTAAATGTAATTAATAGATGCGATATGATACTGGCAAACCATAAGTCAGATAATGATATTAATACAAATGAGGCGGTGGATAAAATACTAAAAATGTATGTATCCAGTGGAAAGATATATAATACATCTGTGATATATGATGAATCTAATTATGATCTTGGCGCATATCATTATCATTTGTCTATTAAAAATGGGGTTGTAAAGAGCATCTTATATTTACCGAATAAGCATAGATGTTATGTTTTGTTTCTTCATGAGATTGGGCATATGATGTACCATAAAAATAACATTGAAAATCTTGGTAGAGTTATTGGAATAACAAATAATGATAGTGAACCTGTTCGGTATTTAAAAAGTATCGCTGGTGTTAGATATGATACGGAGGTTGCGGCCTGGAAGATAGCCTGTCCGAATTATAAAGACATGCTAATACCAAGATTGACACTTTACTCATATCGCTATCTACAACTTAATTCTATATTAGCGCTTGGCGCGACGGTGACGCTTGTTATGTTAATTTTTTTAGCTATTATACGGTGTATATGAATAGTATCCTCAAACTATGCTTTGGTAGGGTGGCAAGCTACAATATTGATAGCAGGCTGTATTCTGTTTCTACTGAAGATGGTCGGATACTTAACAATGTGCGAAAGGTCGGTGACTTAACAACAAATTCCGGCGCCCGGAAGGTTGGTGAATTAGAGCCAGGAGTATCTGTAATTTTATTATTAAAATACATAGATCCTGATGTCGATATCCCAGAGGGATTTATTCTTGGTGGATATGAAGCATATTGTGGAAAGAAACTTGGTAGTAATATTGAAAAACAACCCCAATTAAAAGGTGCACAAGGATTCATCGATCGAATGAATCGATGCATTTTATTAAATCCGGATGGCTCGATAGACATAAAGGCCGGTGCTATGTGTGAAATGCATCTAAATCCGGAAGATCGTGAATTTATGGCGGCTTTCCAGAATAATTCATGGTATCAGAATGTATCTAACTATTTGCGCTGGATTATTCATCATGATAGTGTTGATGATGAAGGCGCGGACTCTGTTTTTCAACTATGTCTATCTGGTAAAGAAGCGACTTTTAAAGACATACCAGATATAGAAATACTGGCTGGCGCATTGTATAATTTGGATCCAGATGAATTTTTTCATAATGACGAAATGCCTGATCCGGGTGCAAAATTAGCAATTCGTATTACTGATCCAGATTCCAGCATCCCATCGAATACTATAATTCAAGCTGGTAGTATGGATAAGGGTGTCGCACTATCATTGAAGACCGTTAAAGATAAGGCCGAGATCGACGCTAAAATTGGGAGTATGAACGATGGTGGTGTTCTAAGAGCCAATATAAAGCAGGGGTCGAATGTCGATACATCTATAGTAATAGGCAATCTTGCCAAAAACTTAATAAGCAATATACAAGTTAATAAATTAAATATAAGAGTATACTCAGATGGTCGATGTGTTATAAAGAATGATAAGATTGAGGTTGAAGGCCTGGCAAATGGAACGCTAAATATTGTGTGCGAAAAGTCTAATCTTGGGGAAAAAAATGCAAGCAATCACCTTGCTATTGCAGAGCAAGTTATTTCATTGATGGACGATCTTATTAATGCAATAATGAAAGCAACATGGATGGCAACAGCTCCGGGAAGCCCAACAGCTCCTTCTGGTCCAATTAACATACCTGAGTTTATTGCCGTAAAGACTCAGCTAGATACTATAAAATCACTTTATCATACAATAAATGGGTAAAACGTTATGGCAATGAGTATATCTAATACTGTAGACAGAGTTAAAGGCAAAGTTAAAGATCGAATTTATTCAGAAATAAAAGAAAAAGCTGATAAATCAATGTACTGCTTAGAAAAAGGAATAGATTTATCAGCAGAGGTATCTGATAAAGACTGGAATGAATATATAGATGCTAAGGTTGAGAGCGCGGTTTCTGCGGCGATGGTAGACTATGAAGTTATTATTAAGGAAATAATGAAAGAGATAATATCGAACGCTGAGATAAATGTAGCGTCTGGTGACCTTAATCTTGATATGGTGACAACTAAATCAACAATTCCTCCGATGACATATTCGGCTGGTGCTGGAGCAGCTGCGGCGCCAGTGCCAACACCAGTTATAATCAATGGAAATCTTGATGATAAAAGGGTTAGCGGAACAATTAAAAAGGGTAGTATAAAATAAGGAGCAAATTATGTCTGAATTACTTAGAAAATTGGCATACAGCGGCACTGGGCCGGCAAAACCTATTAGTAAAGAAATATGGATTGGGCCGAAACACTGGGAGTCTATGGACGAAGAACAAAAATGTTTCGTGGTAGACTTGTATCATAGAATGAATAAATATTCCAATTCATTTCCGTTTGATTCAATGACAAATCCAGATAACATGTACTCGGTTGGTATTACATTCAATATGGAAACAGATAATGAGAAGAATGAAAATGCTATTGGGTCGATAGCACAAGAAGAATTGAAAGTGCTGAAAATTCCACATGCAGTTCTGGATTATTCGGAAATAGAGAAAAAGAGAAGTGAATATATGGAATCAATTGGCAAAAAATCTAAGGATAAGGAGTAAGATATGGCTATTGCAAAGGTGGTGCAACTACACATTGATTATAGTATTGCATTTGAGCTATTTGATCCAAATAATAATAATATACAGGTATTAAATGAGAATGTAATTAATGAATGCGAATCGGAGAATATTACAAATCCGCTTGGTTATATCCTTAGTCTTCCGCATGATGGCGAAGAAGTAAGTATTATTCCATCTTCGTTCTCCGGGGTTAAATTTATGCTATTACGAGTTATGACTGAAAACCTTGCTGTGGCGCCCGCAGATGGTACGATCACCGCTAAAATAACAACGGCTGATCATGTTGAACAGACATTCGTTGGTAATTTTATCGTTTTAAAAAATAAAGATGCTGACATTACAGAAATTAAATTAATCAATAATGAACCAGTTGATGGTGGATCTATATTGCCAGTATATATAATGCTTGGGGGAAAATAAAAATGAGAAAATCAATAGGTGGAGTAATTCGGGATAAATTGAACCAGAAGCTTGCGAGTGATACATTTAACGAAATAAAAAAATATCATCGCGTGGAATCAATTAAGATTGATAATGATGAGTGGAAAAAATCCAATAAAAAGCCGGAAATTGTTGATTTATGGCATCAGGTTAATAAGGCTGATGATATGCACTCAGATGCATATTCGCAGAGATTTCCATTTCATGTTATTGACGCTGATGGAGTTACCTTTAATATGTGGGGAAGCGCAATGTTGTTGGCCCCAAAAATAAGAAAAATATTAACTAGTCTTGGTGTTAAATGGATATTGGTTTAGATGAACACATTACAATCATTTTTTGAGATATACAACAATAGAGATCGTCGTATTGAACAAGAAACATACCGGAGAATTATCGTGATAAATATGCAGTTGTACCTAGGTTTTGTTCTCGATATGGATGAAATGCGTGAATCGGCAAAGAATTTTATCGTAACTAATAAAGTGGAGGAAAACGTCCGATGAAAAATATTATGGATACTCTAAATAAAAATAATGACTTATTTCACTTGCCGCCGCAGTATAATAAAGAGGCGGCTGTAAAAATGCCGCCAAATATTGAAATATGGGGCGAAGTAGTATTTGATACATTTGCCGAGCAATACCCTGAATTGGCTGAGATGTCCGGCGGAAACGTTATTTGGAATAAAGGTACATTGAACGAAGCGGATGGATTTGCAACTGGATATATTATTGTTCTTGGTGGAGCTGGCAACAATGTAAAAATTCCGATTGTAATAAAAGATTTTGAATTAAAGCCGATCGATATATTTGAATATGATGGTAAAATATTCTTTATTAACTCCGAGAATGTTGGACGGGCGTTAAAAGAGCAGGATAATATTGGGACAGTATCGCATCCAAATAGGAATGTATTCCCATCAACAAACTATGTCCAATGGTTATCAAAGCAGTCGTCTGTGAAGTCCTGGAATAAAAAAATAAAATCACTTGAAAAAGTTGCACGAACGGTGGGTATATATGCTGATAAGGTTATAGAAAATATAAAGTCAGTTGAAAAACTTGCATCTGATCCATGCCCCAATGCAAAATGCTATTTTATAAAGCGTAATTCGTTTAACAATGTATCTGCCATCGGGTTTGATCGTGGGGTGATAACTAAAATGTCTTCAGGGACACCGGAAGATGTAGTGAGGTCTATTGGCGCCACAGATGATAAATTATTAAAAGATAGTATCAAAATGGCATTTAATAATGGTACTTCAATACTTACAGAGCCGATGGAAATTAATGACGATATTGGGTTTTCTGGTATTAATATTACAGAAGGTTTTGTTAATATTACTAAGCCTGGTGTGTACGAATCGATTGCAATAAAGCCGGATGGCGATACCGAAAGTGTACCGGTATTGGCTTTAGATGTATACAATTTTAGTAACAAATTTAGTGAACCTAACGGCAAATTGTTTATAGTAAGCAGCGCAAATAAATTGAATTACTCTATACAAAACAGCGCTATTGGCAAACCAATAGATGCAGAAGGATTCGATTTTAATGAAATGGTCATACCAATTACCCAGGCTAATCGTTATGATCAAGGATGTATTCTTTTCCCGGATGATGATATTGTTGAAAGATGTACGGAGATTGTCAAGATTGATCGAATCGAAGCGACGCCTACCGGTGAGATAAGAATATTTTTGAAGACTAGCGGCGGTCTGGTCCACTACCTAATAAATGATGATTTCAAAAGAATATTACCATTATCAGCAAGCCCGTTATATTCCACAAATAGTAACGAAAATTTTGTTGGGCCAACCCTGATGTTCATACGCTTGAATAAAATTGTCGAATTAATTTCGTCAGCTGAAAAACAACAACGAATATATGACAATATGGTTACAAAAACTGCGGGTGGTGATAAAATTATCGTACGCATGGCGAATGGAGTTATTATAACAAAGATCGGCTCGAAGCAATTTGAGGATAGCCCCGATAGGTTTATTGCCAGAATTTCTTCATGTGGAATTGAGCCGGAAAAAGTTGCCACGATCGTTACAGCTGTCAGCGGTGGTGCGCCAGTAAATATTCATGGCTTGAAATTACAGGATGATCCTATTCCAAATTATGATCAGGTGGGTGTTTTAAAATTAGCAGAAATGATTCGTGGCATGAAGCATGATATTATTAAGGCGGCAGCAGCTATTGGTATGTCTGATGTCAACAGGGATATTAGCATGTCGGTGGCCGGGATTGGTCTTGCCGACGAAGAAAACATTAGATATTTTGTCCATATCATACCAACGCTTGAAGATATGTCCGGCGTACTTGGGAAAATGTTGTTATGTTCGCGGACTGGAGAGATTGATGTAAATGAGGGTGCAATCAAGTCTGCGCTAATGAATGTTACTAAGATTATTGGCAGATTAAGAGAACTGGCTAGTAATATCCAATAGGCAATTCAAGATGGTTGGACCAAAATCGAGTAAGGCGATTATTCCAAAACCAGTTAAATCGGGAGCTCCGAGGAGGAGGCCCCGCAGTGTTGCGAAGTCAACACTGAAATATAAATTCATATATTCTGATACAGCATCATATTATAAGTATAATCCATTTAGAAAGTGGGTTGAACTGCAGGTCTACAATATTTATTTATTAAACAAAGGGCTAAAGCAGGTAGATATGGGTGCGGTAGCGGTAACCAAGAATATGCTAAAAAGGGTTATTCAGAATAAGCAGGATGTTCTTTTAATACTCCAAAACATTTCATCTCAAATATCAAGGGTATTGTCTCCAGACCAGAAAGTGCTTGTATGGGATTATCTTAAACATGCTGGATTACCAAAGGAAATAAATTTAGCATACAGTGGGTTAAATGACCATGTAATTACTCTATTGCGGTCTAATATACAGCGTAGGGGTATTGAATGCGGGATATGTGCCGGCCTTTCGCCAGAGCATATTTATCGATTAATTTGTAAAGACAATCCACGGTATAAATACTTAACCATCGAGGATATTGAAATATATCGATATTTCTTTTGGAATTTAAGCGAAGGTTCCTCGTCAAATGTTTCAAGAACGGATGTTGGCTTAAAGATCGATGAATTGCGTGAAAACATCGAACGTGGTACTAATTATAAAGAGGCGCATAAAAATGATCCCGTACCGATAGACAGAAAATTATCAGACGAAATTGACAATTGCCAATATAAATATTTTTCAAATATTGGATTCTATCAACGTCGAGTATCAAATATGGACTTGCGAATGGTTGCTACGCCATATTATTTGTCTGAACACGCCGATGTTTACACAATGTGGACAAAAATAAGTGGCGGTTTGGATCTTGTAGAGCCAATGGAGTCTTACAAGATCCAAAAAAATATGCTGAGCGGAATTATTAGGGAATCTGACATCGTGATTGCGCGAGGCAAGTTAGATCCGGAGCATTTCGATGAGACAGAAGGTGTACAGGAGATGATTCGGGTATCTATTATGATGGGCTTGGAAAAAATGTATGAGGGTAATGATTATGAGACGCATTTATATTTAAAGGGTGTCGCACACGAGGTATCAAGGATTGCAAGAAATTATAATATTGAACCTTCAAAGCCAACAAGCGTTGGAAAGGCAAGGACAGAGCGTATTATCACAAAAACTCAGTTTGAAGATCATATAGAAGATCAAAAAAAAGATATAAGTAAACAGTTAGCATCAAAAAATGAATAGTCAGATTGTTACAAGATTTGATCCGATTAATCTTTATCTATTAAATTCCAATATTCAACAGGCAGAGAAGCGTGAATTAATAGTATCTGAATGTGTAGAAGAAAACTTTTTGACAGATCAGGGAAATAAATTTTCGTTTAAAGATCGTGAATATCTTATACCGCTATATAACTATTACTTTCCACTAATGGTGATAGTTGCCAGCCGGCAAGCAGAGAAATCGACATATGTTGGTAAGCGATCGTTGACAGAGGTATTGTGGACTCCTGGGGAGAGATTATTATATGCCACTGCACTCGAAGAACAATTAAAAGTATTTGTGCGAAGTAAGATTAATTTACAATTTGATTTACAGCCAAGTTTAAAAGCACAGTATTTTGATAACAAACAAAGTGTGGACAATATTCATGAAAAATGGATGTTAAATGGTAGTGTATATTATTTTAGGCCGATTGGAAACAGTATAGAATCTACTAGGGGTGTAACGGCGCGAAAAATTTATTTTGATGAAACTCAATCTATCTTATCAGACAATATTCCAATTGTTCAGGAAATTACCCAATCTTATGAAAATTCGGAATATGTATTTCTGGGTACTCCATTAACTGCGCAAAATATAATGTGGATCAGATATTCACGATCCAAACAATACGAGTGGATAATAAAATGCCGTAGTTGCAATACGGATAATCCGCCGCTTGGAAAAGAGCATATCGACCCTAAAAAACCTTACTTATTTTGCATACACTGTGGCAAACAGATATATCCGCGAGACGGCAGATGGGTTGCCCAGAATCCGGAGGGCGAATACGCTGGTTTTAGAATTTGCAGACTGATGACTCCAACCTGTAAATGGCGAACGCCCGCTAAGGATGGAGTGCTGGATAAATACGAAGATCCTGAATATCCCGAGTTTATGTTTGTGAATGAAGTGCTGGGATTGCCAGAAGGTGTTGGGATACAGCCTATATCGAAAGAAGATTTGTTTAAACTGTGTGAGGATTATGATATGATCTATCCGAAGGATGTTGATTATCCAAGGACCGGATATCATACATACGCGACAATCGATTGGGCATTTAATACCAAAAATGGCGGGGTATCATATACGATTTATGCTATCTGGATGCTTGAAAATAATAGGATGAAGCTATTGTATGCCAAACGACAGGTGGGACAATATTTCTCAAATCCCGATTCAGCATTAAAAGATATGATAGAAGCATTTGTAAGATTCAATACGATATTAATTATGACCGACTATGGAATTGGGCACAAAGAAAATATACGGCTAAGGTCGATGCTGGCATCGGAAAGATGCATGGTTAAGGAAATTATGTATACAGGTAACGATGCAGTGCCGTCGTACAATAGGGATGAGGATCGGTATGAGGTTGGTAGAACTGAGAGCCTCGATCTAACATTTTCCGGTTTTAACCGGGGGCGTTATATGTTTCCGCGACAGGATCAGAGTGAGCAATATTTAAACGATATTTTGAATGTTTATACAGAATTTGATCCAAACATGCGGAAAAAGAAATATGATCATGCCGGGATTGGTCCGGATGACTTTTTACATCTATGTAATTATGCCAGGGTAATGTTTACCTTGATGAGGCATTAAATGGAAAGTCCCCCAGGCGGACACTTATTTTGGTCTGTTTTATGAATATTGATTTAATAAAGTGCGCACAAATAGGCTCGACGGCATATCGGCGCATGTTTTATAAGTATTATAGAACGCTACCAATTGAGAAGCAAGTGTTGTTTGCAGAAGAAAATGGCATTCCTTACTCATTAGATTTTCAAAGAGTTTTAGAGTTTGTGGTTTGGCTGACTAATAATGATCCAATATCTATTATGTCGGAATTAAAAAGTGACAAGCCTGGTATTGAAGATTTTATAGAGTATGCTGAAAATAAGTGTTTGGAAATTGAAAAGCGGGCAGTGTTTAACAATTGCAAATAAACTACTTAGTTAATAGATATATTGAGAAAATAGCCGCAGAATTTGCGCCCGGAATACTTGATCCATTGGATTATGGAGATATAAGTGAATTGCCACGTGGTGAATTAGTTAATTGGGTAATTCACGAACACGATGCGCGAAAAGCAGGGAAACATTATGATATTAGATTTGGGAAGGATAAGTTGTTTTCATTTGCAACACGCAAAGAATTGCCAAGGCCGGGAGAAAAGAAGCAGATAGCGCTCTATCCGCAGCCATTGCATGAGGGTAGCTATGCTGAATTTGAGGGCGAAATACCAGAAGGTTACGGTGCTGGTACGGTAAAAAAACTTGATCGCGGAGAAATACTTGTTACGCAGGTTACTCCAACCAATATTCAATTTGTTTTGGCGCACAAAAAAAGACCGGAGATGTTCAACCTTGTTAAGATAATGAATAAGAAACAAAGAAGACCGGTATGGCTAATGCGTAATATTACTCCAACTGAATCACACGAGTTTAAGAAGTTGCACTATACCATGTTACCGGCAGAGCAAATTGATAAGTTAATGGACGATGATTATATAATGTCGGCCAAGATTGATGGTGCGGCTGGATTTGCCAAACTGATGAAAGATCACGTTGACGTGCTAAGCATTCGTAATAGGACCACAGGTGAACCAATTATACATACTCCCAGGATGGGGTTAACCGATAAAATAGAAATACCAAAGCACCTAATTGGAAAGGTATATCGTGGTGAAATATACGGTATGCGTGGAGAGAGGGCGTTGCCGATACAAGAGCTAGGCGGATTGCTGAATTCGTCGCTGGTAAAAAGTTTAAGAAAACAGGAATCAACCGGCACAAAACTGAGGATGGCATTATTTGGAGTCCCGGAAGGCGGGTTGGACATTTCGAGCAAACCTATTTTGGAGCAGCGTAAAGAAATTCAGGAGGCGCTTAAGTATCTACCGGCAGATGTGTTCGGGGAACCGCCATATGCTGAAAGCAAACGGGAGAAGAAAAAACTATGGAATTTGATCAAGTCTAAAAAGTATCCATTAACCACTGAGGGTGTTGTGGGGTTTCCGGTTGGTGGTGGGAATCCGCTTAAGATAAAATTGCTAAAAGAGTATGATGTATATGTTCGTAAGATATTTTCTGGTGTTGGTAAATATTCTGGCAAGGCCGCCGGTGGTTTTGAATACAGTTACGAGCCGAACGGGAAGATTATTGGAAGAATTGGCTCGGGGATTAGTGATGAATTAAGACGGGATATGTATGAAAATCCCGAGGATTATATTGGTCGCATAGCCGTAGTTAGGGCCTATGAAAAATTTCCAAGTGGAGCGTTGAGAAATCCGGTTTTACACATGATTCATGAGGATTATTAAGGAAATGTATTTAATTAATTGCTATATTGAAAAAACTGCCAGAATTAATATTGCCAGATTGGTGAAGATCTTTAAAAGGGCAAGAAAAATTTCAGAGCGAATTTATTACAACCAGGGTCTGATGGAAAAAGTGAGATTATTGCGAAAAAAGAGCGCTGATAGCAAAAAAAAGAAAAAATAGTTTTTTTTGTCATATGTAAACACTATTAATATATGTAAGATGAAAGGAAATAAGTTATGAAAAAGTTAAAAAGAGTATTGTTGACAGAGAAAGATACAAGGGGCGAGCCGAAACTGGATGGTTCGGGGCGTGGTGCTATGCTAAATGCAGGGCGAGGTGGATGTAAGCCCATTAAGCGTCTTGGTTTAAAGAGAAAACTTGCAAGCGCGAGCAGCTATTTAATTAATCGCGAAATTGAAAAGGTGGCAAGTGACATTTATATTGAAAGGTATCCTAGTACGGGATTAATTACTGGCGAAAAAATTTTTAAGCCAAGCAAAAGACTAAGGGAAAAAGCTATTAACGAAGATGCGGGATATAAAACGAATAGGATGCTTGCCGGTGGAATATTTGGGGGTACTTTATCGTCATTAATCCCGGCCCCAATTATTTTTCATAGAATCAGAGCGAAAAGACGAGGCTTAAAATTATTAGGCGCTCTTGGTGCTGTTGTAGCGGGGACAGGGCTTGGAACTGGCGCTGGTTATTTAGGCCACAAACGAAGACAGAAGAATTTAAGAAACAGTAACTATTTTGAGCTATCTTCTTTAGGAGAAAGAGTGTCAGATATTAAAAGAGACATAGGCAAACAACATAGAGAATTAAAACAAGTTGAACGTGGTAAAGAAATTAGAGATTTTTCGACAAACATTATACCCGTTAGATCCAATGATTGGAAACTAAGATAATGGTAAAAAATGAGTTACCTAATTAATCGTGAAATCGAAAAATTTGCAAGCGGATCATTCCGAAAATTTGTGACCAGGATTGAAGGTATTAAACCACAATGGAATGCAAAGCGAATCGGTGTACTGCGTGAGTATGCAAATACGAGAAAGCTGATGCGAAGAAAACCGATTAGAGGATGGCTTGATAGTGTAGTTGTCATGAATAAATTAGATAATATTAACGGTCTGTGAACTAAAAATAGGAAGTAGGTGATATAAATGCCTAACAGCTTAGTAAAAACGAAACGAGATGAACGCTTATGGAGCCGGGCTAAATCCAAGGTAAAAAAACAATATAAGCTGAGTGAATCCGATAAAGATTATTATCCGATAGTTAATGGAATATTTCAGCGCATGGCAAATCCTTCAAAGCAAGGTGAAGCAAAAAATAATATTCAGAAGGATAAGTATGTAAAATTAGCGCAGGTGATCGCCGGGCAGTATTTTCAAGATAAGTGCGATCTTAACGAACTTATTACTAAAGTTGCTATAATTGAACATATGAATGCCGATCAGATTCAGAATATTTGTGCGACAACTAATCATGTTATTCACGCCGCGATTATGCAAAACAAGCGGGCGGAAAAAACCAATAAATATATTGATTTTGAGATTGCAAGACCTGAAAAAGTTGCGGAAGACATTGAAAAGCTTGTGCAGATTGAAGATGAAATTTATAGTAACCCAGATATGATCTTTAAAGAAAAGCAAGCGATAGAGAAGCCAGTTGAGATGAGCTACCCTGAATTTGAAAACAAGACTATTCGAACCGGCCAAATTATTCGACAGAATATTAAAAATGTAGCTGAGGCGCACTATAAAATCAGTAATGATCTGATATATGGGGTTGATAAGACCGAAGAAAACATAAATAAGCTTTATGATTATATTCGAAATGCGATTCTTGGCGGCAAGGATCCGGAAGTAATTAAAGTCGCATTGGGCAAAGCTTTTAAAACCGCTCATAATTTTGATTATATATGGGATATTATCCATTCAAAGCTTATTGCAGATAATATTGTTCGGCGGACGGGAAAAGATTCCGATCGTGTATCTGGATATTATGATGACATGCTACCCATGGCGACCTCACCAATTATAGCGCTTGCATCCGATATAGATCGGCGACTTGGTAAAATTGATCAGGGCGAAAAGATACTATTAACACTTGAAAAAACTGCTAATGAAGCGGCCGAAGAGCTCTTTAACAATTTGATTCTTGAAAAAAATGCAATAAATGTTACACCGGTAATAAAAGCAGTGGGGAGAACGGGGCTTAAAGTGCTTAAAGGTGTTGGTAAGTTATCTAAGGGTATGTGGAAACATAAGGGGAAGGTAATGGGCGGTTTATGGTATGGTATGGATGCGGTACCGGCCATGACAACAAAAATACCTAAAATTACGAGGAATATAATATGAGAAACTGGATGGAAGCGATTAGCGAAACTGAAAAACTTGGATTGATAACTACTATTGAGGCTGAGGATTTGCGCAAGTTGGCTACGAAAAAAATATCGCCAAAAATTCTAAAGAAAATTACCGGTGGAGTTACAAATACCGGAAAAAAAATAATAGATTTTCTTAAGAATAGAGAAAATGTGGTAGCGTTATTTGCGCTTTCGGCAATAACGCCAACAGCATACCTAGCTGGCCAAGGTATGGCTAAGCCATTTAAAAGCATGATTGACTACAATCGTATGAAAGATCAATTAGAGCGTATATCCCCGGATATATTAAAAAAGCATGACGAAAAACACATTAAGGAAGTTTGGGAGTTGGTAGAACATTTTTCACCGATTATTGCAAGTAATCCGATCACGGCCGCAATATCCGTTCGTGATAATATTATGATCCCATCAACAATAGATTTATCCACAATAAAAACAATGACGGATATACATAAGAATGTATCTGGCAAGGAGTCGACAGATGTTGTGTCTGGGCTTTCCAAAAATATATTTAATGCGAGCAAAAATATGGCTGGCGTAATGAACGCGGCAAATGAGAGCAAATATGATGGGATAAGAGAATCATTAGACAACATTGAGAATCAATTGAGCGGAAATTATTAAATGGGAACGACACAGCCATTAGTTAAAAGATTAAATTTTTCACCTATTAATGTGCTTGGTGAACCACAAATACTTTATGTTCCAAAAAACATGGATAAAATTGCGTCTGAAATGAATCCGGAGATTGTTCAATGGATAGATAGCAATCAGAATACCAATGGAAACGAGAGAATTATTTCTACTGCGCTGGGAGCATATGACGGATATTCTGCAAACATTAACGGTGACGGATTTTATGAGAGACACCTTTTAGCGGTACCAAAAGACGTATTTCTAAACGATAAGCCATATCATAGGCCAATGTATATGACTTTTGTAGATTTTTCTAAGCTATATAAGAATCATCTTAATCGTCCTCATAATCAATCGTTTGGTGTAATTCCTTTCTCATCTTATAATAATCGAATGAGGCGGGTTGAAACTGTAATAGATCTTTTTACTAATGATAATATCAATCAGGAAATACTAGACGATCTTGATGTTGGGATATTTCCAGCACAGTCGATGGGCTTCAGATGTATTCCTGGCGATGTATGTTCAATATGCCTTAATTATGAACATCCATTCCCATCCAGGTCAGATTATTGTGATCATTTAAGAAACCATATGCTACAGTACGATCAGAAATCTGGTCGATTAATCTTTGCTATTAACCATAATGGTTACTTTTTTGATCTATCGATTGTAAGGCGTCCGGCGGACCGGATAGCATATGGTATGGTAAGAGTTATTGTTCCGTCGAACTATAAATCAAACGCCGTTGATGCATCGGTGATAAAGCGTGCTGGCGCGCAGGGATTTGCCGGATATTCAAGTAAGTATGCAGAAGATAGGGGTGATACCGAACTGGTCAATAAGGTTGAATTAAAATTAAAAGAAGAAGATAAGGTTGCCGTGCATGATATTTTTAATGTAATTAAGAGCGACCCCGATCCTGAATTTCGTCAACTAGGAGCCAATTTGATTATCAAGACAGATACTCCGATTGATAAAGAGGCGCTGGATTATTTTGCAAGCAATTACTCGCTAAATGATATAGTATCTACATTTGCTGGTGTTGGTATTATTCCAACCACACAGGAATTTCAGAGGTTAGTCTTAACCAATATTGGAATGAGTAAGGTGGCCGATTTGCTTGATTCCGATGGATATGTTTTTACTGCAGACCATACCACTGAACCAAACAATCTGCTTGATTGTAATAAAAGCGAGATAAATACGAAGCTAGCGTCTGAAATGCGATCGATGGGGATATTGGATAAGCGTTCATATTATAGTCAGTTTTTAATGCAACGCGCGGTAATGATTAAGGAGGCGCTTGATGGTGGTGATTTTTTCAAGCGTTTTCCGATATTAAAGAATCCAATACCAATTCAAAAATATCCCGAAGACTATCAACAACGTTTGATTGCCAGTGGTATAAGCGCTTCTCCTGTTGGCCAATATTACCAGCGTTACCCTAATCCTGTTCTGAGTGATGGACGCTATATATCAGCGAAGCCAGAAGGCGCTACGGTTATGTATAAAAATAATCCCTTGATACCACTTGCACTGCTGGGATCGTTGTATGTTGGCGCAAAATGGATAACGGGATTTTCAAAAGGCGGCCCACTAGGCAAGCTGATGAGTAAAAACCCTGCATTTGCAGCGGGCGCATTTGGAGCAGCAGCTGTGTTATCCTGGGCTATTGGTAGAATTGGAATACCGAAAACTGAGAAGATGTCCAGCATTGGAAGCGGGGCCGCGAAAGCATTTGGTTCGCTTGGTAAAGATTATATGCTTCACATTCTATCGGGCATTGCATTATCATATGGAGTAGCGGCAAGAGCTGAGAAGAAACGTGAGATTGGCGTTCAGCCGAATATTATTGAGAATATGTTTGAGAAGAAACCAGGTCTTGGCGCGGCAATTATGGCAATGACTATTGGTGGTGTGCTAAATATACCAAAGAAATTTGCAAGTGCTGAATTGGAGAATCTTGAGCATGCGATTGCCATAAATGATCATATTATTGGTGAATATCCGCCAGATTATATAGATAAAATGGCGCGTGAATCGCTGAACAGATCTGCGGTTCTGTTGCTGTCAAAGAATAAATCAAGGTCTAAATAATATGGTTTTGTGTTTTGTAAACAATAAGAGTATATGAAAAAGGTTGAATATTATTATAAACAATCCATATATTAAAGCGAGATGAAAATAAGATCATATATATTGAACGAAAAGATCGCCTTGGCGCCATTAAGCTATCTGCGATCAAGAAAAGCGATCGTCTCTGCGCGTGGGGCAGCGATTGGTAAGGTTACTGATAAAATAAAAAAACTTAGATCTGGTGGTAAAAATATAAATCAAGTATCAAAAGCAATAAAGCAGACGCAAAAAGAACTGACAAATATAAATAAACAGTTATTAAATAAAAAGAATGTCCAGTGGTGGGATGTGCCGGGTAGATACAGTAGAGGACGGCAAATGAAGCAGGTTTCACATCTGAGGTCTAAATTGGATGTTTTAAAAAAAACGCCAGTAAGTGAATTTTTATCAGATATACCTAATCAACCAAAAACACGTGGGTTTTTTAATACACCCAGGAAAAAGGCGGTAGGTGTTGTCCTTGGTGCTGGTGGTTTATATGGAGCTGGTGCTATTAGTGCGTCTCAAAAAAATAAATCTATTAACAGGGATTATAATAAGTATTACAATCCTTCTCAATAATGAAAAATAATGTTTGGTAAACAAAAAGTAAAGGAGTAAAAAATGAACAACAAACTTAATTCGCTAGTTTCAAAAGGCTCTGAGAAATTAACCCCAGAGCAGGAATCTTTGATCCAGCAAAAACTGGCTGAAGGTCAGATCATGGCCCGAGGATTTCTGGCTGAATTGGAGAAAGAGGGTGGCGTCAAACAATTTGCCGGAAAGTTGCTTGGCAAGGGAAAGAGGACTGTTACCAATAATTGGACCAAGCTTGTTAATGCCCTAAGTCCCACTCGCATGGGTGGTGTCGATAAAAAACATAAAATTATGAACCGTACGCTCGGCAAGGTATTCGCTGGTACAGCGCTTGCTGGTGGAGTGGCGGCACCGACAGTTGGTACCGTTATGGGCATAAAGGCTCTTAAAAAGCGCAAAGCCGAGAAAGAGGCGTTTGTGCTTACCGATAAAACGGCCGAGGCTTATCAATTTGGCGTTGATTTGGTGATGGGTGAGCTGGAAAAGGCTGCTTCCGGTGAAAAGCCAACAGTTGATATTAAGGTTGTCAATAAACTGGCCGAGCATCGTGCCCAGAAGGCAATGTTTCAAGATCGGATTAAAGTTGCAGCTATTGCATATGAAGATATTGCAGAAAAAGTTGCCGAAGCCGGAAATGAAAAATTGGCTGAAGAAATTTTGAAGTATGCTGAAGGCGAATTGTCTGAAGCTATTGAAGAGGCTGGTGATCTTGCAGTATCTCCAGAGGTTGTCGAGGCTGAGGAAGAGCCTACCGAGGAAGAAATTGAAGAAGCTGCGATTCAGGGTGCTGCGGATGTCATTGCCGACATGACTGGTAAAGAACCTGATGATCCTGAAGTTCAAGAAGCTGCCGCTGAGGTGGTCCAAGAAGCAGTTGCTGCTCAGTAAGAACTGATAACCTTTAACAATGGGGTGGATTATGGGTTCTTTACGTAACGAAATCGCTAAACGCATAATTAATCCGGCACAGTTGATCAAAGAAGCCGAGGAAAAGGCAGATATAATTGTCTCTACTCTTGCTGAAAACGAAAAAGCTGTCGGGGAATTCAATCTTAACCCTGAAGATAATATCTTAAAGCAAGCGTCCGATTTGATGGCGGCAATAGACTCGTATAAAGAAGAGCATGTTGCTGATCCGGTACCGGGCCCAGCGACAGAACCTGACGATAAAACAGCATCGAAGCAGAAAATTGAGAAAAGTGCCGCTGCAAAAATTCTGGAAATGGCAATAGTTGATGATATTATTGCAGATTTATTTACAGAAAAAAGTGCGGCGCTTAACCCGGATCTTCTAAACGATGTTGATTTAGATTCTATTAATAATGAAGTAAGCGAAAAGTTGGCTAAATTGAGTTGGAATAAAATCAAAAAGCCACTTGGGATTACATCTGCGATTATCGGGGCTGGTGGTGCTGGTTATGGTGTTGGTCAGATTCTTGGACGTAAGAAGCTGCAGAAGTATATTGATTTGGATGCTGTTCGTGATAGGATTAATAATCAACGAATTTATCAATATGCATATCTGCATGGCAAGGGCGTACCAATCAAATCGCAGGGCGCGAGTTAGGAGGAAGATGATGGATAAAAAAACCGAAGACCTTTTAAAAAGTGCCAAGCAGGTGGTTGAAAAACTATCAGCCGCGAATGTTGATATGGGTAAAGAGATAAAATCTCTGCGCCAATTTAAACTTGCTTTTGATATTACAGCGGGGATGGTTGCTAAAGATCAGTTAGATCCGGCAGAATTTCAAGAGAATGTTCTTGAATTATCTGGCAAGGAGTCTGATTATCTGCTGAAGAAAGCAGAAGCGTTGTCAATAGATAGTGTAGGCCTCGAACTGGGTGAACCGGATGAACGCGGTAAGACTGCTATCAATATGGTTAGTCAAAATTCGCCAACTCCGTTCTCACAAGAGTCTCTCGAAATTGCGCGGAACATGTTTAGTTAGCGCAATTTAACATTTAAGATAGGAGAATGGTCAAATGATTATTTACAAACCTTCGGACCCACCTAGTGAAATTATCTTTAATTTGGCTCAGGTGGCATACGAACACAGAAAACTCACGTCTCCTGATGCTGAATTCATTCTTGGTGAATGGGTTGGCTTAGGTGTCGGAGAAACCGCACAAAAGATTTCTAGCGGAACATTTGTAATGCCGGCTATGGTTTATACTGAAACCGGAAGACATGATGTTGCAGAATCTGAAGGTGTTACGGTAGTAAAAGGCAGTTTTCGTTTGAGTACAATGAATTATGTTGCCGCACAGAGTTTCGCGATCGGTGATCGTGTAATCGTTACATCTAGTGGTGGCATCGGAAAATTGGCCTCATATGCAGCTGCAGGAAATGGTACTTACTATGTTATCGGTGAAGTTCGCGTTCCTCCGCAGGTAGATGGCGTAAGCCGTTTGGTTGTGGATGTATGGGCAAACCCGATGATTGTTGTTAAGTCATAGTTTAATCTCTAACTGCCTTAATGCGTGATTCATTAAGGCACCATAGGAGGAATTTAAAATGCCTAGTTTATTAAGTGAAAGTGAAAGGGCAGCGATTCAGGGTAGATTTTCAGAACTTGTTAATATTGGCGAATATACCAAGATTGGGGCAGATATTAGTCCCTATATCAAAGTTCGGGTTTATGAAAATTCTGTTTGTACTGCTCTGTTGAAAGAACGTGTCGTTCAGCCGTCAGAACTGATTCCGGAACCCGGATATAATGATACGTTCTATGTTATGGGTTCGCTCGAAATGATGACGAAGAATTCCGCTCCCGTGAATTTCAGAGGTCAGGGAGAGGTGTTTGTGCCAGGTGGCCGTCGATTCAAAATTCCGATTGGTCGTCATATGACGAAAGTTACTACGAAGTCCAAGGATGAATTGATGGCATTTGATTATGACCTTTTGGCTGATATCGGCGATAAGGATATTTTCGAATTACATACCCTAAGAGATAAAAAATTTCTGCAAGCCGCAAATGCCTGCGCACTTCAGACGGATAAATGGAATGAGTATCCGCTTACTGGCGCGCTGACAATTGTTCGGCCAGACAAATTGCACTTCAATGAAAATGCTCAGATGCTTGAGTCCGGAAAGCGTACTGCTTTTCCGCAGGAAGATACCCTGAAAGCAACCAAGCACTTAATGGGAATGCAATTATGGCGCGATCTGGCGTTGTGGGAAAGTGAGGGCGCCGGTGGTGAGTTGGTCTCAAGTATCAGTATCAATGGGTATCCAGCGTCAATGATTATGGGTTTAACATATGTTACATCTTCGAAAAATGTATTGTATGTCCATAAAGATCCGGTTGTATATCTGACTTTTACCGGTATTGGAGTTAACGACCAAATTATCACAATTGATGGTATAACGTATACGTTTAAAGATTCTGCCGCTGGAGTGACAGGTGACAGAGAAATTAACAAAGGTGCCAATGCTACTGAGGCCGCGGCAAATACTTATGCTGTCTTAGTTCGTGACCAGGAGTCTGTAAATTGTCTTGGCGCTAACTATGAGTTCACCAATCCGGCTGAAGGAATCGTTCGTATCCGTAAGATCTATGATATCGATTGGTATCGTTTTTCACCGGATCCGATAGTTGCTACAGAGAACTGTACCAATGCATCGTTCGGTACGGTAGGATACGATTATTGGGATCATATCTATACGTTTCCCGATCCGGAATATTTAGGTGAAATGGTTAAAATCGCCGGCCAGGAAATCGAAGTCGATATATGGAGTGAGCGTGGTGAAAAAACCACCGAGGTCAAACGTCGTTCTTCGGAATTTTCCGGTGGTGCAATAGGTAATATTAACGGCGTTGCGTTAAGTCGCCTGCAACGTTATTATTATCCTGCTTAATTGATATTAGGAGGCTCAAATGATACGCAGATTTACTAATGTTTCGGGCAGCCCCGAAAAGAAGATGCGTCGGCAGTCTCCAGTTATTGGCGGAGCCAGGTTTTATCCTGGCTCCAGCCATGAATTTAACGATCTTCAGTGGGAATCATTAGGTAGTGTTACCAGGTCTCTGTTGATGGCGTTAGTTGCGACTGGTGTTGCTGATTACGAAGAAAGGGTTGAGATACATAGGAATGGTAAATCTTTTGCTAAAGCAGAGCCATCCAAATCAGATCAAAAATCGCTGGATGGAAAAAAGCAAGAGATGGGCGCTGAAGCTGAAAATCAGCCAATTCCGGAAGAACCTATGGCTAAGGATCTGAATATAGAAATGCCTAAGGCCGAGGAATCCGAGGTTAAAGAGCCTGAAGTTGAAAAATCTGAAGAGGCTGAAAATAAGGAACCAGAAGAAGTTGAAAAAGAAGAATTAGAAGTTGAAAAAGAAGAATTAAAATCTGAAAAAGGCGATTCAGGTTTTGATTATGAAGCATTTCTAAACAACTCGGTTGCGAATATTCGGAAAAATGGTTTGCCGGATCCTAAACCAAGTATTGAAAAATTAATTGCCCTTGAGAAGGGTGAAAAAAACAGGAAGAGTGTAATTGACTGGCTTGAGCAATCTAGTTGATTCTCTTCGTAGGTTTGTCGTCGATTTACCAGAATGGAACAAGTTAAATTTCAATGACATAGAATTAGACGATAAGCTACTTGAAGAGGCAGTAAAGGACGGTATAATGAGGTACGATCTTTTGCCGCCTCTTTCAACAACTAATATTCAATCACTTAGCGAGACGAGTCGTGAATGGTATTTTATAAAGCGAACATCTGCAATTGAATTGTTTCAGAGGCTTGTGATTATGAATATTAGGAATCAGCATTCAGTTTCAGACCCCGGGTTGATTCATGTGGATGAATTTAACAAAGCCTCCGCATGGGAAAGTTTAAAAGGTAATTTTATCATGGAAATTGAAGCGAAAGCGACTCGTTATAAACGGGCGCTTGCGCTTAGCGGGATGTCATGTGATACTATAAGCATGACAAATTAGGATTATGCATGGTTCACGCTATTAATTTATCGTTAAAAATACTCAATGTGGACCGATACCAGTTATCATGGACTCTTGTTGGTGATTCAAATAATGAAAATCTAATAATCCAGAGGTCTGAATCCCCATCTGATGGCTACAAAGATATTGCCACGCTCGCTGATACTGTTATTGAGTATATTGATGTCGAGCCTCATTCTACCCAGAAATACATTCCTTATTATTATAGGATACAGAATCCTGATGGCAGTTTTAGTGCGATTGTTAATATGCCGTATGAATCTAATCAACAAGTGTTAAGATATATTTGGAACCTGGAAAGACACTTGAGGCGTAGCGGTATAAAAAGCTATTATTTCCGAAGAATCAAGATGGGGTTAAATTGTGTACATTGCTGGGATAAAGAATTACGGAAAAGTGTTGATCAAAACTGTCCTTATTGTAAGGGCACTGGGGTTGGTTACGGTTATTCAGAACCGGTTGAGTTTTACATGATGTATCCGGGTGATTCTCCGGCCATTATTGATACTGGCGCAATCAAATATAATATATTAACACCACGTTCGTGGACTATTGGGTATCCGCGATTATATCCAAATGATGTGGTTATGCGCGATATTGATAAGGAAATGTTTATTGTTGGTCCGAGTGTGGAATTGACAACAAAGCAAATGTTTATTGTTCGTCAGGCGGTAATATTACAGGCTATCGAGCGCGGTTCTGTAGAGTTTCAGCTTATATCGGGTATGTAGAAATGGTTATGGAAACAGGCAGATCTGAGTCAAAAATGGATCGTAAGGTAACGAATGATTTTACTTGGCCAGCACGGGTATTGATATCTTGGCTCAAATCATTTTTTAAACACGATCCTGATTTTGATTATAATGATGATGAAAGTAAAACCAAAATTGTTGTAGCCAGTGCAGGCGCAGATCTTGGAAATATAAAAGAAAACATCGATCGTGTAATTATTGCCAGACGTAATTTTGAGTCACAAGTATTTACTACGGATAACAGGGTTGAGTATAACAATAAGATGTATACTTATAGTGTAATTAAGCCAAAACTTGGATATGTTGACATATTTTGTGAATCTATTAACGATGTTCAGGCTGACTATATCGCCTCTAAGATTGAGACAGCATTAACAATTCATCATAATACATTACTGGAGATGAATGTGGGGATTGGACCGCTTTCAATTAGTGATGTACGGAAGCCATATTCCGGATCTCGGTTTTTCTCAATAATGGTTGCCGTACCAACGATGGTAGTTGGAAAAACCGTTTATACGGTTAAAGATCCACAGATGCTACAAAATATAGGTATTGAATTTGGTATAGGAAATCCCTTAGATTAGTAATGCAAAAAGTTAATTTAAAATAGAAAGGAAAGGATATGTACAGAAAGCCCAATGCGTTTGTGACGATTACAGTTGCGGAACCTTCTGTTGCCGCAATTACTCCGAGCTTTTATCCTGTTGCAGTAGCTCCACATTTTTTTGTGGCATATAAAGATGAAGTAGTTGATCCAGGGAAGACCTATTATGAAGGTCTGCCGTTGAATAATATTGCATACCCAAATTTACCGATGCAAACCGTTGATCCTGATGAATACTTATTGGTAGATGTTGGTGATCTTGCAGTTGGCGGGAATGATGCATTTGGGGATCCAAATATTGAGCGTTTTGATCCGGACGTATTCATTGTAACTGACGAAGGCGTTGAAGTGGATATTAGTTTGGCCGAAGGCCTGCTTGTTGAAAACGATTCGTTCTCTGTTCCAGGAAATTTAATCTATGATCCCGATACCGGGTTATATGTTTCTACAAAAGGTGATATTGTCGATGGTAATATGGGAGCCGAGAATACAGTAGCCTGGACAAAAATTTCCAGTGGCAATGATCCGGTATTAGTCAAAGACGAAACAAGCAAGGATTGGCAAAACGATTATGCGTTGAAGGTTACATTACATGCGACCCCCAGTGTTGGAGATGGGGTCAAAAGTACTGCGTTTACGGTTTCGGGTGGCGAGCCCTACACAGCGGTTATCAGAGCCAAAAAAGATTCCGTTGCTGGTGTTAATTATGATGTTCAGGTATATGATGAGGGAGCCGACACACTAATCGAAGGCGCGATAGTAGCGAATAAGTCCAATACTAATTATGAAACAATTGAGATATCGTTCATAGTCCCAAATGAATGTTCATCGATAACTATTCAAGTGGTTGCTGCGGCCGATACCGGGAGTGCGATATTTTATGTTGGTAGCATGCATATAAAATATACTGGGGATGATTTATTGACTGGTTCGATATTAACATCATATCGTGCGCTTGAGGAAAAATATACGGGTAGCAGCATACAGCGCCTCGAAGCATCAAGTCTGGAAGATCTGCAGAATATTTTTGGCACAGCTGGATTAAGCCAGGCCAATCCACTTGGATATATGATGCTGCAAATGTACTTGCATGCCAATATCACCGTGCGTGGCGTTGCGGTTGGAAATCCAGCTAATCCAGATGGGTCTTCAAGTTACACCGGTTCGATAACTGACGAGGTATTGTCATATACAGCAAGTAAGGATTTCGTGAATTTGTCTCCAGACGATTATTATGCCCTTGTTCCTGCAACTGAAAATGAGGCTGTATGGGATATTTTTAAAGCATACATGACATCACTGGCTTCCGAAAAAAAATATAAGATGAGAACGGTGGTTGGTGGCGGAATAAGTACCAAAACGACCTTTTTACAGGGTTCTGATGGTTATTTTCATGGGATGTTTTCGTCGGCTGGGGTTGGCGGGTTTGTCAATGGCGATGCAATCACCTATAATGGTACGGTCTATACTATCCGTGTTATTGATGGTGTAGCATATGTTCCATTACCGCTAACAGAAGATACAAACGACATTACTTTCACTTACAAAACAGTAGAATATACTGATGGAGCATTTGTGATAAAAGACGCCATTGGCGTTAAGATGGCATTAACGGCTGTATCTGTAACCAATTTTCTGGCAAGCGGATATAAAAAGGTTAAGGCTAATGATACGCTTATGGTCTCTGGTATAATGTATAAGGTATTAATCGTTCGCTCTGATATTCTTATTGTTGAATATGATGATACGGCGGGTGAAGCTGCGGCCGGGCTGAACAAGGTATTTTCTGTATTCAGATACATTACACTGGATGGTACAGAAGATGGTGTTCCGGATAAGACAACGATGGCTGAAATTGCACGCGACCGTGCGAAGTCGTATGGATCCGAATACTTTATCATTTGTTTGCCGGGTTGGATTTCCGCCAATATTAACAATGAGTGGACTGACATTGAGTCCCAGTATGCCGCTGCGCAACTTGCGGCCGAAATGTCATTACCGGCAAGTCCATTAACCAATATGGGAGCAGGGTTTCCGGTTGGTCTGGGATTTACCGGTTTGCGAGAGGCAAAGACCCATGATTTTCACTCAGTACGGTATTTTTCTGAGGAACAACTTGATATTATTGCCAGCGGTGGTAACCTGATTCTGGTTAATGATAATCCGAATGAATCATTGTATGCGCGCCATTCTCTGACAACCGACATGTCGTCGATCGAATATCAGGAAATAATGATGGGTGTTGCCAGAGACTATATTGCGACCACATTCCGTCGGACAATGCTACCGCTTATAAAAAGGAACCGGGTTGCGGCCCAACTTAATACTGCGATTAGCCTTAGACTTGAGGCCATAAAAACCACGTTGGTTGTTACTGAAAAGGTCGCACAGAATATTATAATTACCGGTATAACTCAGGGTGATACTCCAGACAGTGTTAATATAACCGGAAATATTTATCAGTACTATCCGCTTAATAATATCTATATCGACCTGACCGTTGTTAAGCCGGTAGCATTTACAGTATCAGTATAAAAATATTAGAATAGAGAGGTAAAATATGACTGAAATGCAAAATGAAATTGGTACTCTTGCTGAGTGGGATCCAATGAGCGGGCGCATCTATAAAGATGTTGAATCAAATGCATTTATTACAGCATCTACTGTAGGAATTTTAGCGAGTAATTATTCGAAATATGGTATGCCAGCTATAGAAACAGCTACTCTTATAGGACTTATTCAGGACTGGAATATAACCCAGGCATTGCAAGCGCCACAAATTTTTGAATGTGGTTCAAATGGACGCTATACACTTTCAACCGGAAGGGTTGCCGGTTCAGCCGCGTTATCCCGTGTTATCTACCATGGTAGCAACCTATTGTTTCTATTATATGCTGGGCAAACCGGTCTTCAGCAAACTAAATATCCGATAAATAGTCTTGGAGATATTGCCGGATATGGGATAAAGGAAGGCGATCTTTTTACATCAGGCTTTGCAATAAACTTGGCATCGTCAGTTTTTATAAATCCGCTTGGACTATTTTTTGTATTCAGACAGGCTGGCGCTAAGGCTGGGAAAGGGGGCTTGACCTCAGCTTTTTTTCTGGAGGATGCCCATATAGTCAATCATGGAATTGGCGCATCTGCCGGCGCTCCGTATGTTGGCGAACAAGTTCAGCTTACCTTTGAAGCTGCATATCCTGTACAAGTTGGAGAATATGCCGATAGTTGGCCATCAGCGCCAGGAAAATAAATAATAAAGGGGTTTAGGATGAAAATCGATTTGTTTGATAAAAAGAAGAAGAATCGTAAGCCAGACTTATCCTCCGATAAGATAAATGGCAGCACGGTAAATGCCCTAAACCCACGTGCTGATTTGCCGGGGGGAGAGTCCAGCGCTCCCCCTGGCAAAACCGATAAAGAGGCCGTGGGTAGAAGTCGGGAAGATTATTTCAAGAACTATATCATTACCAGTTTAAATATTGGTCAAGATCTTTTCAGTCTTATTAAGATTGCGGAGGGATCGGCAGATGATATTACCGAGCTTTCGCCAACCGAGGATCGGTATTTGGACGAGATGATATTCAACGGTTACGTTAGCCATAAGATGTACATCCGCGAGGGCTTCCCTGTGACATTTAGATCTGTGCCGATGATAGCTAATTTGAGAGGGCGAGATATTATACTTAATGAGAAAGGTATATCAAATAAAATGGATGTGCTGGAGTCGATTATGGCAATATCTGTTTACCTGGAATCGTATGGAAATCCGGCAAAGGGAATATCTTTATCACACGTTGGTCTAACCCAGCCGGAGTTTATGTCGGTCGAGAGGATAAAGGAACGATATGACTTTTGTTGTGAGAAACTTTCGGGAATAGTTTTAGACACAATTAAGCGTCGTCTAAGTGAATTTTTGGATTTGCTTAGCCGCATAGCATCGTCTCAGAATATAAAAAATTTCTCAAGCGCCCCATGACCTTTGCTCGGGCCGAGCTAATAGCCGAAGGGTGCTATGGGGCGATCAATATAAATCAAGCCCGGGAATTTGTTTGTATATTAGTAAAGCTTTGGCAGAGAGAAATGATGGTATCTGGAAACATATTACTTGCAAGCGCGTCAACACGTGGAAAAGTTTCTGAGGCCTTGAAATCGTATCTAAGTATTGTCTATAAGGATTACGATAAACGGGTTAAACAGCAAGATGTGGCATTAAAAAAGCAATTAGACGAGATGTCTAAGATTGACTTCAAATCTATTCTCTCTATTCCGAAAGGATACGAAAGCATAATTATTGATAATGAAGAATTGCTGGGATTAAAATGAGATTTTGGAATAAAGTATCGGCAATATTAAGCGAACTGCCGGAAAGCAATAAGAAATTCATAGAAAATGTATGGATGTCGTTATCATATATTGCCGGGCAATTAAATTTTGAAGTTCAAAATGCTGTTGGATCTACATCGCCCGATTATATTCCCATCTATCGTATAAAATATTGGAAAAAGTATACTGACCCATGGGACGTGGAATCTGATGCATACTCTATTCCTAAATTACAGGAATATGTATTTTTAGAAGATCATATAACATATATTGAAAATGAAGACTATTTCATAATAGACAATAAAATAGAGTGGCTGTCGCTTGGGCCGGTAGATGGCGATATGGAGATGGCTGGGGTTGATAATTGGGCGCAAATCGGCATACCGGCAACATTTGAAAAAGATGCGTCCGAACAATATTCTGGAACACAATGTTTAAAGGTCGATGGCGATGTTTTGGATGGTGTAAGATCGTCAGACATTATGGTATATTCTGGCGATTGGATAAGATATTTAGCCATGATTAAATCGTCAGTTGGTTTTATAGTTACATTGAGAAATAAGGATAACAACGATGTAATCGATCAAATTGTCATGAATACTTCTCAATCGGAGTACGCTGAAAACGGTAATATAGTACAGATTCCGGATGGTTGTGAATGCGTTGTTATTGATATTACATTAAAAACCAGTGGAATAATTTATATTGATGATCTGAATTGCACTCGTTATCCGCGGAACTCATATGTATTTGCAGAACAAGTACTGTGTTATAATCCATATTTAAATACAAAACATGGATATGAGTTAAAGTTTACTGGAATCAATACTATTGGTTATGGTCCAGAGCATGCTCATAATATTATCAGAGTATTAAATTATTGTTACAGGTCGTCTGATACATATTTTTCAGTTAAGGCAGGTATAACTGCAGTACTTGGATTGCCATTTGCATATGTGGCTGGAGTTGTCGCAAAAAAAGAAACATCTATTCCATATCATATTGTAACTATTTTGGATTCGGAAAATGTTGAACACGAGATTAAAATCGATAGTTCTCTTTGTAGCCTGCTTGATTTGATCAATGTTGGTGATAATGTTAAACAATTTGAGCCACTAATTCCCAATTCGATTAAAATAAAAGAATTTGGTGGGCACCAGTTTGTACCATTGATCGAAACTGGTTATCCGGTAGATGGCGATATGGAGATGGTTGGGGTTGATAATTGGGAATCGATCAATGGTGCGGGTCTATCAAAAGATACTGATAATGAATACTCTGGCAGTCAGTGTTTAAAAATTGAGACAGCTATTATTGGAAGCGGGTGTAAGCCAAAAGATAATACGAGTGTACAGTCCGGGCTGGAGTATATGTATGATTTTTACATTAAAACGGATGGCGATGCGGTTGTACTTGCGGAAGTGGTGGATATAGATCATTCAGACGTGATAATTTCAGAGTGGTTTGGTGATACGGAATATGAAAACGGAAGGTTACGATTTGCAGTACCAGATGGGTGTACGGAGGTAAACATAAAATTTACCACCCTTAAACAAGGAGATTATTTTATGGATAATCTGCGGCTCACTTTAGTTGATGAGATTAAATATTATCGGATTAACAAATTATCTGATAGCGTGAAATCATTTTTTACTATTTCAGCTGAGGGCCGTGCCGGAAACGAGGCTATGACATTTCGAACTGCCGGTTACATTTATGGTAAAAATGGCAATAATGTGAAAGTAGCCATCTCGCCATCTGGAGAAGACCAGGAATTATCATCGTCTATATCCGGAAGCGGTACTGATGGTGATCCATATATTTATACGGTAGTAACTGGTATATTGGCAAGTCAGAGTAGCAATTCGGCCATACGGGAATTTGTGAACCTTGATCTGAACGCTATTGGCATAGTTGCATGTGAGAGCAGTGATAATGATATTGCCGATCCAGGATTTGAGTTAGTAGAAGCTGCGCTTAGTGGTGGAGCGAATGCCATAATTGGGGCATTTGAGGATACACCATTTGTATCCGGTGATTTTATTGCAGTTTGTAATTTTAATTATGGAACACGTGAGGATGCTCAGATTGTGGCCATAGCCGATGGTGATGCTCCGTATGATAAATATTTTGAGATTGATCGCGACTTAACAGAATTTTATGAAAGCACCATAGTTGGCGTCAGTACATCAGTTGGAGAGAATTTTCTAACCGACGAGAGTCAATCGTTCGTTATAAATGAGCATGTGGGGGACAAGCTTATTGATTCAGATGCTAATGAATACAAAATTATTAGCAATACGACTGATACATTAACTATTTCCGGGACACCCGCGGCGGGACAATATCATATTATTAAAGATCATATTATGATGATCTATGGGCAAATTAATTCTGGTTATGTGACAAAAGCCAAGGTATATTCGAGATACAAGGGATTATGTGATCAGGTTAATATAGATCGGTTTACCGATCGGATTAATGATAAGGGTCATGACCTTATATTTGTTGATGTGTCGTAAAGCAGTTGCTATTATTAATTAAAATGGCGATATTTTAAATGATGAAGATGAGAGGAACAAAAAAGTGGACCGAGTAAAGACTAAAACATTTGGCTCCGACATGTCTCAGTGGATTTTTCGAACTCATAAGGTATATAAGTGGATTCAGGATTTTATAGAATCTAATATCAAAAAATTCATTAGCAAGTTACTGATTAACAGTGGTGTGTTTTTTTATGGTGACCAGAACTATCTTGAGTGTACATCCGTTACCATTAATGGCGATAAGTATCGTATTGTAATTGAGCCTGGTTCAGCTATAAATACAAATGGCGATATGATCATCGTAAATCAACAGATAATTGATTTAACCTTTGATAATCCGGGCTACGAATCATATAAATATTTATATCTGAAGCATATATTAGCAGACGACACCGATTCTGATTATGAAATTAATCGAATGCCGAGTTCTTATAGTAATGTTAATGTTCATCAAATGGATTTCTATGAATTGATTCTCGATGATGGGTGGCCAACAGGAGATGAATTAAACAAATGTATAAAAATTGCGATAATTCATCAGTTTTTTGCAGACATGTTGAGAATAGAGATAGCCGATGAGCGTGAGCCGGCCACACTGTTCAACATTCCGCTTGTAAATATTAATTGGTTGAATGATAATTGCTCGGAGATAACAAAAGACGGAACAACCGCTGAAGAATTTACAGTAGACGGTGCAAGGGTATTGACGGAGCCGACTGAGCCGCCACCACCATTAAACATTCGTATTTATGATATTAATCCGGTTTATCACATGAAAAACTCTGCGGTTGCGGGTATAATAATAAAATGGAATTGGGAAGCTCTGTCCGGCGCACATTATCTTGAGGACGGCGCTAATACAATTCGTGTTACCGGAGTAAAGGCTGGGGACTATCGGGAATTAGATGTAAGTCAGAATCAATTGGCTGGGTTTAGGTTACGGTGTAGTAATTTTCCGACGCCAGACGATACTTATCTTATTGTATCAAATTTGGCTACTACTGGCGATGAAGGAGAAAAACAGACCATTATTACCCTTGAAGAAGACTATAATAATGAATCTATGACTGAAAATGGTAGTATTAGTATCAATGGTGATGATTTATTATTAGAAGTGATTCCATATAGAGACGGAAAAGAAGTTGAATCAGAAATTATAAGATATGATTTACCAAGAATTAGTTTACTAACTAATGAATACAAGATACCTTCTTTGCAGATGAGGGATAAAGATGGATCGCAGGCACGATATAATATCCGCATGTATTCAAGAATGAAGACTTTTATGTCTGAATATCGGGTGATGGGTGCCGGCTATTATGATCCGGATCATGTTGGTGGTGGCCAGGCGATAGTAGAGTATACAGCACCATTTGAGTGTAAGTTGCCATTGCTAGACGATACTGGTGCGGATTTGACGTTGGCGACAACTCAAGCCGGTTTTCAGATAGAAATAGTTGGCTGGAAGGCGGCTGGTGATCTTGAACAAACCGCACATGAATTTGAAGCAATACGGACTACTATGGATAATGTAAACTGGAACGATTATGATAATAGTATTCGTGTAATTACAATGGATAGATTCATAGATGTACCGTGTAGTTCAATAAGAAAATATGCCGTTGGTGTTCGCCCGCTCCAAAATAAACAAGTAGTTGGAACTCCGGTGGAAAAATCAATTGTATCTGGTTCTATGGGAGTGGCGCCGAGCGATACTGCAATCCTAAATGCTATTGAGGTAGATATTAGAACATTTTCCGGCACACTATCGTTTCAGTTGACTCCTGGTAATTACCATGTGGTAAAATTATCATCGATTAAATTTCCTTATGGTGACGCAGATATAGGTGCCGAATCATTTTTGTCATATGTAAGGAAATGGCAATCGTTTTTATTGGATTCGAGCGGGAAGAGTTTTATTATAGGTATGCATGCATCATATATTGAGGGAAGTGATGCTGTTGTTATGCTTTATAATATTTCTGGTGAAGTACAAGCGCCTTCCAATGGTGCGTTTGCAATAAATACTACCGAAAGAGGCAGAAGGATTGCGGTATTAAATTCTTTATCCATAGAATATGATTCTGTTAAAGGATATTTTGACTCGGATGTAATAATTGGTGCTAATGTAGATAACCCTGCGGTATTGCGGGTTTGTCAAAATACTGAGTCTGGAAAAGCGCATGCCGATCTTTTGGATGTCTATGAGAATGATGCTATGTATGAATTTCCTACTGATTTTACTATTCGTAATTCTTATGGTAGCCTCAGTTTGTTATTTGATGCTTTTGACCCGCAAATTGGTTCACCGAATAACATCGCTTGTATTCAGGGTAGATTTTCTCTTTATGTGCGTCCATATATTATTAGTGGTGCTAATGAGCTTAGGCCTATTTAAAATGAATATTGAACGAGTTTTAAAAAGATATGATGGATCAAGAAGAAAAGCGGTGTTGGTTGTGCTCTGGAACGATACTGCCAATACCAAGACTTCAGTTACGACCACTGACAAGAATGGTCGATTCAGATTTGAGAATGTGGAGTTACGATTTGAAACCGGAACGTATCATCTTGAATATTATGGTGATGGTATTTTACCTACAATCTGGGATCAGGCGCAGGTTGAGAAAATACAAGAAGACCCTGTTACTCCGTGGGAATACGAAATTCCGATATTTAATATGGCGGTTGAATTTGATACTATACCGCCAGACAATACAATTGGTACGGTAGGGATGGAAGCATGACAAGCACCATATATGCGCCTCTAGTTGTCAGTGGTATTATAACCAAGTCGACGAATTTTAAAGAATTCAGGATTCAAATTAAGTATACCGCGAATTCAAACATTATCAAAGATGTGCGTTGTGAAGGCGTCCATTTAAAAGATGGTAGTTATATAATCGTCCCATATACTTATAGTGCAGCTATAAAAGGTAGATCGTATGAATTTAGGGTATCTGTTATAGGACTTGATGGAAGTGAAAGTACCTTTTCGAGATGGATAGAGCAAACTGCTGGAGACAATGAATTTGGAGCGATATCATGGGACAATTCAATAGAGGCTACTGATCATTCGTTAATAGTTACAGTTAATCTTGTTGATTCTCCGCCGGATTTTCAAAGAATTGAGGTTTATGAGCGGGATTCGGATGAAGATTATGATGCAGGCGATTGGCATCCGGATTATGTATATACAAAAACCTCATTCCAGCATCCATGGGTAGGCAAAAGATTTGATGAAGAGGGCGATCCTATAGTCAAATACTTCTTTTTTAGAGCATATGACAGAAGTGGAAATCCATCTGAACTATCGGAGCCACAGTCGGGCAGTATAAATATTATTTTACCTGGTGATATGGATACGATTCCGCCGGACAATACAATTGGCTTACTTATTTTATCGGAGTTTGATTAAATATGTGTATAGGAGATTTCTTAAAGCAGGTTATGGGAGTTAATATGAAAGTGGAAAAAAGAATTTATTGTCATGAATATGGTAAGTGGTCAGACCCGGGGTTTCACGCGATTATATTTGTCCATGAAGTAAGGGGAGATAAAATAAACACAATTTATTCTGCGATAGGGTCATCATGGCCTAATCCTTATAAGCCGAGCAATCCAAGTTTAAAATTAGATAAGGCTTATGCGGCCATAAAAAGTGGCACTTACAGGTTCAGATTTAGAAATGATGCTCACAATAGTCAGCCGGGATTTGATTTGAGCGTAATAGATGGTGAATTTAATGGTGATATACCAACTATATCACCTAATCCGAATCAAAATGGTCAAATGCATGCTGATCACGTTGATATTCATGGTGGAAATAAGGTAGATTGGGAAGGTTCTGGCGCATGCCAGACTATTGATCCGTATTTTTGGTTAGAGTTCATTTCATTTTTTACACAGGATGAAACCGGGCTTTATATTCTTAATAGAAATATTGAGGTTGTCTCATGATTAAGTTTATTTTTACTCCGAAACTAGGGTTTTATAATAGAATCAGGGTAGTTGATCTTTATGTATCGACAAGATCGAAGACCAATCCGGAGATATTGAGGCTGATGTCTTTATATGGAAGATATAAGGAAATATCTGATAATAAAGTCATATTTGGGTATGAAACAAGCGATAAAGTTATTGATTTAATCGCTAAAGAATTTATCAGAGTTTATTATTCTAATTTGAACAAGATGATGCCGTCTGGCCTAACTATACAGGGAACGGAGATGGTAGACGACTTGTTACGTCTGAGTTTATTGGTTGGTGATACCGATGCAATCGCTAAGTGGCAGGGTGAAATTGCCAAGCGCGAGGAGTCTGAAAAACTGAAGAAGGAAGCTATTAAGAAAGCCAAGGATGAAAAGAAGGCGCAGTCTTCAGCGGGTCAGAAACTTCCGGAAATGAAATCTAAGCCAAAACAAAAGTCTAATAAAAAGAAAGTTGTTGAGGGACAAAAACTTCCGCAGTTAAAATCAGGTAGGAAAACAAAAGAAATCAGATGAGTTTTTTAAAACGTTTTAAGATAGTCAACGATTTAAAGCCATTAGTGGTGTCTTCGGCGAATGTTTTTCATTTTCTGGTGTCGGCGGCGATAGCGGCATTGTGGTCATTCTGGGGAGCGTGGGGTATTGGCATTGCCTGGGATATAGGAGATGGATTTAAAGAGTGGTATTACAATGCTCCAGATGAAGTTAAGCAGGCTAAATTTCCGTCTTGGAATTGGTTTATAAAGGAATTTTGGTATTCAAACAAGTGCAGTTTGCAAGATATCCTGGTATGGGATTTAGGCGGCTGTGCTTTTGGTCTATTGTTTAGAATGTTAATTGTTAAATAAAGGAGTGTTATCATGGAAGAATTAATGAATCAGGTTTGGGTGTGGCTGAGTTCTTTAACTGGCTGGGAGGTAACCGGTGTTGTAACATTCATTATTGCGCTGTGTGGACTTATTTTGGCGCAATTTGATGTTTTGGATAAGATAGGTAAATGGTTTACGCGGATGAGTGATATACTATACACTCTTTGCTATAATTTTGGGGTTTTAGTAACCAGCAAAATGTCGGCTGTGAAGAAATTTTACATTGGTGTTATTTGGAAACATCTGGCTGAGCCAATTCTCAGATCAGTGTTAGGCTGGATCCCGAATTTAATAGCAAAGGCATGCAGTGGCTTAGTTGATGGTCTAAATTCGGATGATTCTGAAACATTCAAGTCATTTAAGGAGAAAAAGTAATGGCTTTACATATTAAACGCGGAGCAGGTGAGCCTTCCGAATTACTTGCGATAAGCGAGATCTATTTTGATCTGACTAATAAGGATTTTTATGTTGGTGATGAGGTAGCAAACTACAGAGTGAACGATGCGGTGATGCTAAGATGGCTTAATAACCAAGCAATTCAAGCAAAGAATTTTGCCGGCAGTTTTGTTGATGTTTTCAAGGTCAATACCAGCAACCAACTGGAAAACCTTTTGAAAACGAAATTAACAGGCGGATTAAAATCACCTTTCACTCAAGTGGTGATAGTAGATAGTGGAGGGCTTGGTGATTATACCTCGATTCAGGATGCAAGTGATACAATTACAGACGCCGATCCCGTCACAAAGCCATATACAATATTGGTAGTAAGTCCTGGCGGATATGATCCGGCTGGCTACACGCTGAAAAATGGCGTGAATGTCATTGCGCTTGACCCGAAGAATACTAAGATATTAGGGCAAGTAACGGATAATGGTGTGGCAGTCCATTGCTACCTGAAAATCAATACTGACAATCGGCAGGCGGATGGAAGTTCCGGTCTGAATCTGGATGCCGCATCGGTTGTGAATATAGTAGGCAATGTAACTGGCGGTTATGCTCCTGATGGTGATGGTGGATATGGTATTTTTAACGGTGGTGCCGGTACAGTAACCGTGAACAATGGCAATGTAACCGGCGGCGAAGGCAGTGACGAGGTGGCAAGTGGTTTTCTTGGTGGTCATGGTATTTATAATGGGTCTACCGGCACAGTAACTGTTAATAATGGCAATGTAACTGGTGGTTTTGCTGATAATGGTGGATATGGTATTTTTAACGGTGGTGCCGGTACAGTAACTGTTACTGGTGGCAATGTAACTGGTAGCGGGGGTGTTAGTAATGCTGGTCATGGTATTTATAACGGTGGTGCCGGCACAGTAACTGTGAACAATAGCAATATTATAGGGGGTGCCGGTAGTAGCGAAGGTAGTGGTATTGGTATTTTAAATGCTTCTACCGGCATGGTAAGGGTTAAAAATGGAACTATAAGTAATTTCGGAACTACCGCAACGAGTTATCCGATTTTTATTTACGGAAATAATAGTCTGATTTTGGAAAACTGCAAAATCATAGGCGTTCATGTCGATGTACCGGCAATCTATGCCGATTCTGCCAAGAATGTCAAACTGATGAATGTCTGGAGCAACCGTGACCTGCATTCCAATATTACGAATCTGATTAGTGGAGGGTTCACGTACGATAGCGATGTGCCTTCTTCATAATTGGATGATAAATTAATTAATATGTAAAGGAGAATAAAAATGTATAAACGAACAGGACAGGTTGATATACTTGGTCTGATGCGGATTGTAGAATGGAAATCCAAGACACAGATTACAATCAAAGCAAATGTTTTTAAAATTGGTGATTATTACTGGGATTTGGAAAATGATACCGATTATGCTATCGCCGACATCCTGGACACCGGTAGTATCAGCAATGGCAAAGATTACTACGTCTATGCCTGTAATAATGCTGGAGTATTGACTTTCAAGGTCAGTTTGGCATCCACTTTCCCTGCTGGTTACGATGCTGATACTTCGAGAAAGATTGGTGGATTTCATACGATTTGTGCTAACTATGGAACCATCTCTGGACATCCGCTATCGGGTTATAGCGCTAATGACATCCTGCCAGCATCGGTTTGGGATTTGAAACACCGACCGGTCAGCGAACCGGCGGGTATGGTCTATGTAGATGCAATCGACAAGTGGGTTGATATTTATTTACCTTCCGGCACAGGCGCAAGCACCTTGTCGGTCTATGGCGGCACAATTTCTGACATCCGCAACTGGATGAACTTCGTCGATGACGGTGCGGCTGTAAAGAAGCGGCTGATGCGGGATGCTGAGTTCCAGATTGCGGCAGGTGGTAGTAATGAAGGCACTAATATCACCGGTTCTGCTGACCCGGTAACCACTGGCGGGCATACCGATACTGGTAGCCGTCGGATGATTAGCAATTACGGCATTGAGGATATGTGCGGCGTTATGTGGCAGTGGCTTGATGAACAGTCATATAGATTCGACGGGGCGGTAAACCATACACACCAATTAACGGTATTAGGTATCCCCGAAAATGTTACTACCGGCAATCCTTCGGTCGATGTTGCCCCAACATTTTCATACAAGAATGAAACCGGTGGAAAGGGTAAATTGAATACACAAGGAACTTATGGGGATGTTAAGCTGCTTGGTGGTGGCTCTTGGGACGATGCGGTGTGCGGTTCCCGTGGTCGGAGTGCGAGTTACGCTCGCTGGAGTG
>Ga0265293_10001587_pt1 | contig 48878 bp, 42 predicted proteins | sample Munlanlewell138R_FD_192505 | JGI IMG/M metagenome (GOLD analysis project Ga0265293, IMG submission 192505) | Leachate microbial communities from a municipal landfill in Southern Ontario, Canada - Leachate well 138R | ecosystem: Engineered > Solid waste > Landfill > Unclassified | place: Canada... | reverse complement strand
CACCATCATGGTCGCCTCCATCTTCGTCCTGCTCGGCGTGGTGCGGCTGAAGGTGGCGACCACCCTCATCTACCTGGACATCATCCTCTACTCGGTGGGCGGGGTCGTGGGCACCATGCACCACCTCTACTTCAGCGGCGCTCCGGCGGTGCACATGGCCCTGGGCGCTTTCTTCAGCGCCATGGAGGTCATCCCCCTGCTCCTGCTCTCCTACGAGGCCTGGCGCTTCATGCAGTTGGGAACGCCGTCCGGCGAGCGCAGCATGCTGGGGACGACCAGCGCCGACTTTCCGCACAAATGGGCGGTGATGTTCCTAATCGCCGTTGGCTTCTGGAACTTCCTCGGGGCGGGGGTTTTCGGCTTTCTCATCAATCTGCCCATCGTCAGCTATTACGAGATCGGCACCCAGTGGACGGCCAACCACGGGCACGGCGCGATGATGGGCGTCTACGGCATGCTGTCCATGGGCTTCTTCATGTTCGTCGCCCGCTACTTCGTCCCCCGGGATAAAAACAGCGACCGGGCGATGAAGTGGTCCTTCTGGAGTCTGAACATCGGGCTCGCCTGGATGCTCTTTGTCAACCTGTTTCCCGTCGGGCTGCTGCAGATCCAGACCGCCCTCGACGAGAGCTACTGGCAGGCGCGGCAGCCCGAGTTCTTCCTGCGCCCGGCGGTGATGGTCTTCGAATGGCTGCGCCTGCCCGGCGACGTTCTGTTCATTGCCGGCGGCATCCTGCCGGTGGTCTATCTGGCCCTGCGCATGTGGGCGGGACGCAAGCGCCCCGGCGAGGTGTCCATCGAGGAAGCCACCGAGGAATTCACCCGGCCCGAAGGGGCGGGCTAAAAGCCGGGGGCGTGGAGGCGCTTTCGGCGCAGAAAAACCACAAGGCCCCGGCACGGGAAAGTGCTGGGGCCTTGATTTTTTCTGGCGCGCCGCGAGGGATTCGAACCCCCGACCCTCGGTTCCGAAGACCGATGCTCTATCCAGCTGAGCTAGCGGCGCTTTCTGGCAGGCGGCTGAACGGGAAGCGCTGTCCTTCGGGATATTTTTTTGACGGCGAACCAGTTGAGCCACAAAACGCCCGCCATCCCGAGGGCGCGAAGGTACTCCAGATTATTTTCGACCCCCGTCTGCACCATATGCATGAGGAAAACACCAAAGAAGCAGAAGGCGATGAGCTTGTTCGCCCAGAGCGTCCAGGAGCTGCCACGCCAGGCCGCGCTGAGGATATAGACGTTGCCCAGCCCGTAGCCGGCGCTCACATAGGCGAAGACCTTGGCGTACTCGGAGGCGTTCTCGGCGCTCAATATGTTCACGGCATAGAAGACGAACAAAAACGAGACGAGGCCGCTGAACACGGTCAGACCTATGGCAATAATCGAATCGTGCTGTTTCATTCCATGCCTTTTGTATTAAGAACCGGGTTACCGATCCGAAATCCTTATGGTAAATAATCCGTCTGGCGTGCATTGTCAACCATTTCCCCACAACCGCGCAAAGGCCGCCGGCGCATGGCGGTTGTCCCGCGCCGTGCCGGTCCCTGCCGACCGGTACGGAAAAGCTGGAAATGTCCGGCGGTTTCCGGTTAAATAGGCGCTCTCGGGAGACACGCATGCCGCAACTGCTCAAAAATATCTGGCCGCCCGCCGGGAAAGGAAGGAAAAGGCCTCGCCGCCCACGCCCCGCCGGACTGGGGACCTTTCTCGGAGTCTTCACGCCGACCATTCTCACCATCCTTGGCGTGATCATGTATCTGCGCTTCGGCTGGGTGGTCGGCGAAGTCGGCATCGCCCGCGCCCTGCTCATCGTCGCGATAGCCAACGCTCTTACCCTTATCACCTCACTCTGCCTGTCGGCGGTGGCCACCAATAGCCGCGTCGGCGTCGGCGGGGCGTATTTCATCATCTCGCGCAGCCTCGGGGTCGATATCGGCGCCGCCATCGGCTTCCCCCTTTTTCTCTCCCAGGCCCTCTCGGTCACCCTGTACGCCTTCGGTCTGGCCGAATCGCTGCGCATCGTCTGGCCCGGCGTGCCGATCCCGATCGCTGCCGTGGCGATCATCGCCCTGGTGGCCGCCCTCGCCTTTCGCGGCGCCGGGGCGGCGCTGCGCGCCCAACTACCGATCATGGCGTTGATCGGGCTTTCTCTGCTGGCCCTGGCTTTCGGCGCCTTTACCGCGACATCGCCGGCGGCGGTCCGCGCCGCCGCGCCCGCCCCAGGGGCCGATTTCTGGGTCGTTTTCGCGGTTTTCTTTCCGGCAGTCACCGGCATCATGGCCGGGCTGAGCCTTTCGGGCGACCTGGCCGATTCGCGCAAATCGCTTCCCCGCGGGACGCTGCTGGCCACCCTGACCGGATTTGCCATCTATCTTACGGTGCCCTTCCTATTATACCTGGGCAGCGACGCCGAAACCCTGCGCACCGATCCGCTGGTCTGGACCAGGATCGCCATTCTCGGCCCCTGGCTCATTCTGCCCGGTCTCTGGGGGGCGATTTTCTCCTCCGCCGTCGGCTCGATGCTGGCCGCGCCGCGCACCCTGCAAGCGTTGCTGATCGACTTTTTCCCGAAACATGCGAAACAGCTAACCGAGCAAGACGACGGCGCCCCCGGGGAGCCGATTCTTGGTCTCGTCGTCAGTCTGATCATCGCCCTGGGCGCCGTACTGCTCGGCGATTTGAATGCGGTGGCCGCCGTCGTCACCATGTTTTTCCTCACCGTCTACGGCACGATCAACCTGGTGGCGGCGCTGGAAAAACTCTCGGGCAATCCTTCCTGGCGGCCCCGGGTCGAAGTCCCCTGGCTGCTCAGCCTGGTCGGGGCGCTGGGCTGCTTCGGCGCGATGACGCTGATCAATTTTCCCGCCACCGCCGCCGCGCTGGGCACCGTTCTGGCGCTTTGGCTGCTGCTGCGGCGCCGGGTGCGCAAGGAGCATTGGGGGGACGTGCGCCGCGACGTCTATGAGGCGCTCATCCGCTGGGCGCTCATCCGGCTGTCGGCGCGGCCGATGACGGCCCGCAACTGGCGTCCCCACATTCTGGTCTTCGTCGGCAATGTCGATCGGCGGCTCGATCTGGTGCGCTACGGCTCCTGGTTCAGCGAGGATCGGGGAATCGTCACCGTCTGCGAACTGGTGGTGGGCGATCTGCTCAACCTCGATCTCGACATCGGCCAGCGGAAGCGGCAAATCGAGGCGATTCTGCAGCGCGAAGGGATCGTCGCCTTCGGCGAAGTCGACGTGGTGCAGGATATCGAACTGGGCATCGTCGCCGTCGCCCAGGCGAACGGCATCGCCGGCATCGAGAGCAACACCGTCCTGCTCGGCTGGCCCGACGATTTTCAGCGGCTGGTCCATTTCCTGCGCGTCATCCGCCGCCTCAAGCGCCTCAACCACTCCCTCATTCTTGGTCGGCTGCAGCCGCTGGCGACGTTGCGGGAGGGAACCCGGCGCACCATTCACATCTGGTGGGGAGGTCTGCAGCGCAACGGCGATCTGATGCTCCTGCTCTCCTTCCTGCTGTCCCGCAACGCCGAATGGCGCGGCGCGCGCATCCGCATCCTCAGCATCGCCTCCAGCCCTCTGATGCAGGAAGAGACGAAGCGTTTCCTCGACGAACTGATACCGGAGATCCGCATCTCGGCCGAAGTCGTCGCCATGCTCAAGCCCGAAGGGACAAGTATCAAGGAAGTCATTCTACGGGAGAGCAGCGCCGCCGATCTGGTCATGCTCGGCCTGGCGACGCCGGAGAAGGGCGATGAGGAGAACCACGCCCGCCGGCTGAAGGAGCTCACCGACGGCCTGCCGACCTGCTTTCTCGTGCACAACGGCAGCCTCTTCATCGGCGAACTCGTTTCTGCCTGATCCAACTCGATTCGCTCCCGCTTTTTTCTTTCCACGTACAATTGATTTCGATCAATTCTTTTCCCTTATTTTCTGTCATAAATGAAGCATCATTCAGTTTCGGTCGGATCATCCGGCACTTTCGCAAAGGAGAACAACCATGGCCAGAAAAAACCTCGTTGCGGTGGCGACCGGCTGCCTTCTCGCCTTATTTGTCGTACTGCCGACCGGCGCCCGCGCCCACTGCGACACCCTGGATGGACCGGTGGTGCAGGATGCGCGCATTGCCCTGGAGCAAGGCAAGGTGACGCCCATCCTGAAGTGGATCGACGCGGCCGCCGAGGCGGAAATCGGGGCGGCTTTCCAGCAAACGCTGCAGGTCCGTAAACTCGGACCGGAAGCGCGGGAACTGGCCGATCGGTTCTTTTTCGAAACCCTCGTCCGTCTGCACCGGGCGCACGAAGGCGCACCCTATGCCGGGCTGAAGCCAGCCGGCGCAATGCCGAAACCGATCGCCCTGGCCGATCAGGCGCTGGAGAAGGGATCCATCGATTTTCTCCTCGGTAAAATCGTCGAACACACCGAAAAGGGCATTCGCGAGCGCTTCGCTTCGGCCCTTGCCGCGAAACAGCGGGCGGGTGAGAGCGTGGAGTTGGGACGCCAGTATGTGGAAGATTACGTCGCCTACATCCACTACATCGAGGGGATTGTCCAAGTGGTGCACGGCGAAGCGCACCCGCATTGAAATAAAACCTGATTGCCTGGCCAAAGAGCGCAAAAGCCGCCCGCCTTCGATGAAGGCGCGGCGGCTTTTATATTGGTTTGCCGAGGGTGAATTTCGCGGGGAAAAGGATGGGGAAGCGGCGCCTGGGGGAACGCATTTTCATTCATCGCCAGGCGTGTTCATCCGTGGCCGACTGCCTTTTCTTCCCGCCAGCGAAAATAGTTAGCCAGCACCGGCGCGTCGGCGGCGGCCCAGTCAAGGTGGTGCAGATCGGCCGCCGCCAGCCAGCGGATCGCCCGGTGTTCGAGCAGGCGGAGCGGGCGGCTGTCGGCGAGGGCGCAGACGAAGGGGTGCAGGGTAATGGCGAATTCAGGGTAGCGCCAGTCGGAGGGGGGAAGCGGCGCGCGAATGACGATGCCGACCGCCAGTTCCTCGGCTATCTCGCGCGCCAGGCAGGCGGCGGCGCTCTCGCCCGGCTCGATCTTGCCGCCGGGAAACTCCCACTTGAGCGGCAGGCTCATCACGGCGCTGCGCTGCGCTGCCAGCACCAGGCCATCCCGCTCGATGATGGCGCAGGCGACCTCGATTCCTTTAACAAGGACCAAAGCAGAATCCTTCAACAGCAGGCGCCGCCAAACCTCGGCCCTGATCTTTAACCAAAATCAAATTTCAGCTCTTCCCGGCGACGAACTGCCGCATCAGGGTGTAGCCCGGATCGATGAGGACGCCGCTCGCCTGCGCCTCTTTCTCGCTGTAGCCCTGCGCCGGGCGGGCGGCGGGAAATTCGCCGTTGGAGCCGTAGAGGATAAAGGGGACCGGGTCGGGGGTGTGGGTCATGCGCCGGACCGGGGTCGGATGGTCGGGGAGGACCAGGACGCGGTGCTCGCCGAGGGCGGGCAGTCCGTCGAGAACCGTGCCGACGACCAGCTCGTCGAAACTCTCGATGGCTTTGAGTTTGTCCTCCAGGTTGCCCGAATGCGCCGCCTCATCCGGCGCTTCGACATGCAAGTATACGAAATCATTGGTTTTCAGCGCTTCAAGGGCGTACTCGGCCTTGCCCCGGTAGTTGGTGTCGATATACCCGGTGGCGCCGGGAACCTTGATCGAGCGCAGGCCAGCGTAGAGGCCGATGCCGCGAATCAGATCGACGGCGGAAATAACCGCGCCGGTGAGTCCGAACATTTCCTGGTAGGTCTGCATCTTCGGCGCCCGGCCATGCCCCCACAGCCAAATCGAATTGGCCGGCGCCAGCCCCTGCTTCTTGCGCCGGTCGTTCACCGGGTGGTGGTGGAGCAGAATCTGGGCGCTGGTCATCAGGGCGATCAGATCCGCCGCGCCTTCCCCCTGCGGCATGTGCGCTTCCACGCTCTGCATCGACAGGTCGTGCGGCGGGGTGAATTTAAGCTGGTCCTTGCCGCCCCGCCAGACCATCAGGTGCCGGTAGGAGACGCCGGGATAAAAATTGAACGCGCCGCCGCCGAGTTCGGCCTGGAGAGCGGCGATCAGTTCGCGCGCCTCTTCGGTGGCGATGTGCCCGGCGGAGAAATCAGCCATGTAGAGCTTGCCGGAATGCGGCTCAAGCTGCACCAGATTGAGGCGGAAGGCGACATCCTCCGGCGCCAGTTCCACGCCCATGCTGATGGCTTCGAGAGGGGAGCGCCCGCTGAAGCAGGCGGCCGGATCGTAGCCGAAAACGGAGAGGTTGGCAATATCGCTGCCGGGGTGAAATCCTTTGGGCACCGTTTCCACCAGGCCGAGCCGGCCGCGCCGGGCCAGTTCGTCCATGCGCGGGGTGCGGGCGTGTTCCAGGGGGGTTTTGCCGTCGAGCTCTTCCAGCGGTTCATCGGCCATGCCGTCGCCGAGAAGGACAATGTATTTCATGGGGCCTCTTTCGGTTGTCGTGGTCGGTTTCATCCGCGCGGGTGATGCTGCGCATGCAGCTTTTTCAGCCGTTCGCGGGTGACATGAGTATAAATCTGAGTGGTGGATATGTCCGCATGCCCCAGCATCGTCTGCACCGAGCGCAGGTCGGCGCCGTTTTCCAGCAGATGCGTCGCGAAGGAGTGGCGCAGCGTATGGGGCGTAATATTCTTAAGGATTTGCGCCGCCAGCGCCCGGCGCTTGATAATCTTCCAGAACCCCTGGCGTGTCAACCCCTTGCCGCCGCGATTGAGAAAAAGATGCCGGCTTGCCTCCTTGTCGAGAAACGGCCGACCCAGCCCGAGGTAACGGCGCAGTTCGACCAGGGCCGTCTCGCCGAGAGGAACGATGCGCTGCTTGCTGCGCTTGCCGAAGGCGGTCAGGTAACCGATGTCCATTTGCAGATCGCCGAGTTGAAGTCCGACCAGTTCGGAAACGCGCAGCCCCGTGGCGTAAAGCACCTCCAGCATCGCCCGGTCGCGCAAGTCGCGCGGATCGTCGCCGCTCGGCGCTTCCAGCAGCCGCTCGACCTCGGACGGCGAAAGGGTGTGCGGCAACGGATGGAAGCTCTTCGGCGCCTCGATCCGCGCCGTCGGATTGGCGGCGGCGACCCCTTCGCTGAGCAGGAATTTGTGGAAGGTGCGCACCGCCACCAGGGCCCGCGCCCGGCTCCGCGCCGACAATCCCTGGCTTTTAAGAAAGGCGAGAAAACGCATGACGTGCACCGGCGCGACGGCATCGGGATGCCCGATTTTCTCCTGTTCAAGAAAATCGAGGTAGCGGGCGAGATCGCGGCCGTAGGCATCGAGGGTGTTGCGCGCCAGTCCGCGTTCGACGGTGAGATGATTGAGAAAAAGGTCGAGGTATTGGTTCATGGGCAAGCCGTCGGCGACTATTCCTCCAGACATTCCAGCAGTTTCTTGCGGACATCCTCGATCTTCTCGGGGTCGGTAATTTTCTGGCCGAAAATATCGGAGACGTAAAAAGTGTCGGCGACCTGGTCGACTTTGGTGGAAATTTTCGAGACCCCGATATACAGGCCGAGTTCCTTCAGCGTTCTGGTGATCTGGTAGAGCAGGCCGATGCGGTCGTGGGCGAAGATGTCGATGACCGTGTATTCGTCCGAAACGTCGTTGTCCACCTCCACCTTGTTTGGAAAGCGCGGGCGCGGCGCCGTCGGCGGCAGCTTGGAGCGGTGGCGCTTTTTCACCAGATCGGCCACCCGCACCCGCCCCTCGATCACCGCCGTGAGATCGTCCTCCACCTGCTTCCACTTAACCGGATCGGTGATGATTTTGCCGGCCGGGCTGCTGACCTGCAGCACATCGAGGGCGACGCCGTTGTTCATGGTCGAGATCTGCGCCCCGAGGATGTTGATGCTGTTGCCGGCCATGACGCCGGTGATTTTGGAAAACAGGCCGGGGATATCGAGAGTGGCGACGATGACGTTGCTGTAGTTGACCTGCGGTTCATGTTCGACTTTCATCGCCAGCGGCTTGTCCTTGCGCACCAGAACCACGCGGATGTGGTCGATGATTTCTTTTGACCGGTGCGACAGCAGGTAGCGCGTGCTCATCTGCCGCAGAACTTCCTTGACCACCTTGCCGCCGAACTCCTCCTCAAGCAGAGCGACGACCTTGCGCTTGCGGTTGCGCACCTTTTCCGAGCGCTTCTCCAACTGGAAATTGCCGCGCTCCAGAACCGCGTACGTCTTTTCGTAAAGCTCCTGCAGCAGAAAGCCCTTCCATTCGGACCAGACGTCGGGGCCCACCGCCTTGATATCGGCGAAGGTGAGCAGGTAGAGCATTTTCAGGTTTTCGCTCATCCCCATGCGCCGGGCGAATTGAATGATCATCTTGTCGTCGTGCAGATCGCGGCGCTGGGAGATGTGGGCCATCTGCAGATGGTTGCGCACCAGAAACTCCAGCCGCTCGCTGCCCTCGCGGTTGAGCCCGAGGCGGCGGGCGATGGTCGGAATCATGTCCGCCCCCCGGTTGCAGTGATCCTTTCCCTCTCCCTTGCCGATATCGTGGAACAGCACCGACAGCAGCAGCAGTTCGCGTTTTTCGATATCGTTCGCCAATTGGGTCAGCAGCGGTTTTTTCTGCGCATAATCGCCGCGCCAGAGCTTGACGATCTCTTCGACGGCAAACAACGAATGCACATCGACGGTGTAGATGTGATAGGCGTCGTGCTGCACTTTGCAGTAAATGCGGCCGAATTCGGGGATGAAATGGGTGAGGAACTGCAGATGATGCATATCCTTGAGGGTTTCCGCCACCCCCTGTTTGCCGCGCAGTATCTCGAAAAAATCCTCGTTCATCGTCCGCGAACGCCGCACCCGATCATTGATCCGGTGCTGGTTTTCGCGAATCATCCGCTTCAGGGGCAGGCTGAGCTGCACCTTGTGCCGCTGCGCCAGGAGAAAGGCGCGCATCATCAGCGCCGGCTCCCTCTCGAAGAGATCGTCGTGGGAGACGCGCAGTTCACCGCGCAGAATATAGAAGCCGTCCTCCACCGAACGACGGGTGAGATAGCCGAGAATGCGGAAGGTCGGGGCATCCTGCTGGGTCGCGCGGGCGATCAGGGTCGCGGCCATATGCTCGACGCGAATCGCGTGCGAATAGTAATCCTGCATGAACTGCTCTACCGCCAGTCCCCGCTTGCTGTTCTCGTAACCGAGAAAATGGGCGATTTTCTCCTGCTGATCGAAATGGATCTGGTCATTCTTGCGCCCTGAGATGAAGTGCAGTTCGTTGCGGATGCGCCACAGGTAGTCGAAAGCATCGACGAACTCCTGTTTCTCCCGCTCCGTCATCACCCCCTTGATGACCAGTTCACGGAGGGAGCGCACCTTGTATTTGACCATGGCGATCCATACGGCGGTGTGCAGGTCGCGCAGCCCGCCTTCCCCCTCCTTGATATTCGGTTCCAGCAGATAAACCGAAGAGCCGTATTTGTGCAGCCGGCGGGTGTTCTCTTCGAGTTTGTCGCGGATAAACCCCTGACTGTTCTTTCCCAACACCGGTTCCATGACCTGCCGCTCGTACTCCTGGCTGCTGTTTTCGTCGCCGACCAGATAACGCGAATCAAGCAGGGCGGTGCGAGCGGTGATGTCGCGATCGGCCATCTCCAGGCAGTCACGCAGCGTGCGGACGCTGTAACCGACCTCCAGGCCGATATCCCAGAGCAAGTAGAGAATCCGCTCGGAGATCTGCTCGGCCAGAGTTTTCTCCTTGCTACTGCAGTAAAACATCAGATCGATGTCGGAGCGAGGGTTCAACTCGCCGCGCCCATAGCCGCCGATGGCGAACAGGGTGCAGGCGTCGCCGCCCCGGGACAGGCCGGCCGAGGCGCTGCGATACAGGTTGCGGATCAGGGTGTCGATGAGGGAGGTCAAACTGCCGACGATGAGCCGGCCACTCTCGCCAGCCTGGTGCCGCTCGCGGATGGCCTGCTGATGGTGGGCGAGAAACGCGCGGGAAGCCTCTACCAGCATTTTTTGCCGCTGCGCATAGGGGATGGCCGGATCGATGACCTCCCAGGTGAAAAAAGTTTCGCTCTTCGCCGTTTTTTCCGTGCTCATTGGGAAGCGACAACCCGGAGAGAGTTGGCATACTGCTGGACGGCCAGAACAATGGCGGCGGCGGATTTCTCATGGAATTTGCGGTCGATTAACCGCGCTTCCTCCCGCGGATGGCTGATGAAGGCGGTCTCCACCAGCACCGACGGCATGGTGGCGCCGAGCAGGACGTAAAACGGCCCCTGGCGCACGCCCAGATCCTTGACCTGCCGGTAAGAGCGCCCGAGTTTGTCGACGAGATTGCGCTGAATGTCCGTCGCCAGGCGGCTCGACTCGTTGATTTTGCTGTTCGCCATCAGATCGAAGAGGATCAGTTCGAGATCGCCGACCTGTTTCAGCGAGGTGCCGTTCTCCCGCGCGGCGACGGCGGCGGCCTTGTCGTTTTTGGAAAAGTTGAGGTAGTAGGTTTCGATTCCGTACGCCTCGCGATTGAGGGCGGCATTGGCGTGCAGGGAAATGAACAGATCGGCGCCGACCCGGTTGGCGATGGCGGTCCGCTCCTCAAGGGGCAGAAAGACGTCGCCGCTGCGGGTGAGGATGACGTCGCAGCCGATTTCCTTTTTCAGCTTCTCCGCCAGCACCTTGGCCATGGCCAGGGTGACATCCTTCTCGTAGGTCCCCGAAGGACCGATGGCGCCCGGGTCCTTGCCGCCGTGCCCGGCATCGACGACGATGCGGCGCAGAACGCCGCCGCCCCGGCTCGCCGGGATGGTGACCTTGAGCGGCTGGCTCTCCGGGGTTTTGTCGAGCAGCGGAACAATGGCGTCTTGTCCCGGCGGGGCAGCGGCGATTCCGGCTTCGCGGACGGCCAGCTCCGCTGGTTTGTCGCCGGTGACATCGAGAACGATGCGCACCGGATCCTCCAGGGAAAAGACTTTGTAATCCTGGATGCTGTCCATATCGAGAACGACGCGCACGGTGTCGTTCTCGGGCCGACCGGTGCGGATCTGGCGCAGCAGACCGTCTTCGACCGGGGTCGCTTCGCCCAATCCGCTGGCCGGCGCCGCCCGGCGCAGATCGACGTAAAGGCGCGGCGCGATTTTCTGCGCCGGGTCCCCGGCGAGAAAGTTGGCGGTGTACTCGACCGGCCCGGAGAGATCGAGCACCACGCGGGTGTAGCCGGGATTGGACCAGAAGCGGATGCCGGTCAACTGGCTGGTCTCCGGCGGGGCCTTTGGCGCGTAACGGGCAAGTTCCTTCGTTTTCCGTCGAGCGCGGTCGGCCATATCGCCGCCGGGATAATTTTCCGTCACTTGCCGGTAGCGCCGATAGGCCTGGGGGTAATCGCGCCGGATGTCCTCGTCGATGCCGGCCGCCAGCACCAGGGCATCGTCGGCCAGAGACGAGGCTGGATACCGTTGCGCCAACCGGTCGAAATACGCGGCGCCTTGCGCGGCATCCTCCGTCCGCCGGGATACGGCGTACAGGTCCAGACTGGCCTTGCCGGCCATGTACAGACCGGCGGCCGCCCGGCTGTGGGCGGGATATTGACGGGGCACCTTCAGAAAACCTTCGATCACCCGTGTCCAGTTTTCCTTGTACAGTTTGTCGCGGGACGATGTGGTCAGTTTTCGATAATTCTCCTTCGCCCGCAGGTAGTCGCGCTCGGCGTTGTCGGCCACGGCGTTCAGCGGCAGCAGACAAAAGAACAGCAGGAGAAGGATCGGTTTCGCCAAAAGTTTCATAGCTGCACCATTTTTTTCATTTCACTGAGCAGGTTGAGTGCCTCGATGGGGGTCAGGCGGTCGATGTCGGTTTGCAGCAGGCGCTCCCGCAACGGATCGGGACCGGCATCGAACAGCGACAGCTGCGGCGACGGCGGGCGGAACGCCCGGCGACTGCGCGCCAGACGCGGCTCCCCCTCTTTCTCGAATTCCCCCGATTCGAGGTTTTTGAGGACTTCCCGCGCCCTCTCGATCACCGAGGCCGGCAGCCCGGCCAGCCGCGCCACCTGGATGCCATAGGAGTGGCTCGCCCCCCCCTTGACGATCCGCCGAAGAAAAATCACCTGATCGTTCCATTCCTTGACCGCGACATTGCAGTTTTTCACCCGCTCGCGGGTCAGGGCCAGATCGGTCAGTTCATGGTAATGGGTGGCAAAAAGAGTTTTCGCCGCAACGGCGGCATTGTCGTGCAAGTATTCGGCCACCGCCCAGGCAATGCTGATGCCGTCGAAGGTGGACGTGCCCCGGCCGATCTCGTCAAGAACGATCAGACTGCGGGAGGTGGAGTGGCGCAGGATATGGGCCGTTTCGGTCATCTCGACCATGAAGGTGGACTGCCCGCGCGCAAGATTGTCGCTCGCCCCCACCCGGGTGAAAATGCGGTCGACGACGCCGATACGCGCCGAGCGGGCCGGCACCAGACTACCCATCTGAGCCATCAGAACGATCAGCGCCACCTGCCGCATGAAGGTCGATTTGCCGGCCATGTTCGGCCCGGTAATGATGAGGATCTGGTTTTCGCGCGTATCCATCGCCACGTCATTGGGGACAAACGGCTCACCCAGGGACATGGCTTCGATGACCGGATGGCGCCCTTCGGCAATAAGCAGATCGCCGCTCGCATCCATTTCCGGCATGACGTAGCCGCGCTCGTGCGCCAACTCGCCCAGGCCGCAAAAAACGTCCAATTCGGCCAAGGCGCCGGCGGTGCGCTGGATGCGCCCCCCTTGCTGCGCCGCCTGCTGGCGGACCTGCTGGAAGAGATCGTATTCGAGCTCGACCATCTTCTCTTCCGCCCCGAGGACCTTCTCCTCGTACTCCTTCAACAGCGGCGTGATGAAACGCTCGGCGTTGGCCAAGGTCTGTTTGCGCTGGTAATCTTCGGGGACCCTTTGCAACTGACTGCGGGTGACCTCGATGTAGTAACCGAAAACCCGATTGTAGCGGATTTTCAAGGTGCTGATGCCGGTGCGCTCCCGTTCCTGCCGTTCCAGGCGGGCAATCCACCCCTTCCCTTCGCGGCTGATGGTGCGCAGCTCATCCAGCTCCGGGCAATAACCGTCGCGGATCAGCCCCCCTTCGCGCAGCACAAAGGGCGGCTCGTCGGTGATCGCCGCGCCGAGCAGCTCAACCAGGTCCGGCAGAAGATCGATGGCTTGGCGCAGATCGACGAGTTGGGACGCTTCGAGGGGCGTCAACGCTTCGACAAGAGGCGGCAGGCGCTGCAAGGAATGGCGCAGCGCCGCCAGATCCTTGGCGTTGGCGCTGGCCATGGAGATTTTGCCGTTCAGCCGCTCCAGATCGTAAATTCCGTCCAGCGCTTCGCGCAGTTCGGCGCGCGACAGGCTGCTTTCCATCAGTTCGGCGACCGCCCGATGCCGCTGGCGAATCCGGTCGACATCGATCAGCGGTTGATGAATCCATTGGCGCAGGCGGCGTCCCCCCATGGCGGTGACGGTCCGGTCGAGGACGCCGAGAAGGGAACCGCGCCGGCCGCCGTCGATGAGCGTAGCGGTCAGCTCGAGGTGGCGGCGCGTCGCCTCGTCGAGCACCATGAAATCCTGGGCCTGACAGGTACGCAGCGAACCGATGTGGTCCAGGGCGCTTTTCTGGGTCGCCTCCAGATAATGCAGAATCATGCCGGCGGCCGACACCGCCCCCGGCAGATCGTCGCAGCCAAAGGGCTGCAGGGTGGCGCAGGCGAAAAAATCGAGCAGACGGTGTTCGGCGCGCTCGAATTCACAGACCTCGGCCGGCACCTCGTTCAGCATCCGGCCGGCGAGCACGCCGGCGAAGGTCTGCCGCAGCGCCGTCCCGTCGTCGCCGTCCGGCAGGAGAATCTCCCGCGGCGCCAGAGAAGAGACTTCGCTGCGCACGCCTTCGGCGTCGCCGCATTCGGTCACCCGAAATTCGCCGGTGGTGATATCGAGGCCGGCCACCCCCCATCCGCCCTCGACATGGCTGAGCGCCAGCAGGTAATTGTTTTCCTTCGGCTTCAGGGTGTCGGTGTCGACCACCAGGCCAGGAGTCACCACCTGCACCACCTCGCGGCGGACGATTCCTTTGGCGGTTTTTGGATCCTCGACCTGCTCGCAGATGGCGACTTTGTACCCGTTTTCGACCAGGCGGGAGATGTAGGGCTGGCAGCTGTGAAAGGGAATGCCGCACAGCGGGACCTCTTCGGCGGCCCCCTTGTTGCGTGCGGTCAGGGTGATATCCAGCACCCTGGAGGCGGTGACGGCGTCGTCCATGAACATTTCATAGAAATCGCCGAGGCGGAAAAAAAGAATGGCGTCGGGATACTGCGACTTGATCTCCAGATATTGCCGCATCATCGGCGTTGCGAGGGCCATTCGGTAAAGTACCTTTTCCGTGATAAAAGGATAAAAATAGGGATTATGTTAACAAAGCGGTTTTTTAATGTAAAGGCGGTTCCGGGCAATTGCGGTAAATATTCTCCGCCCTCTGCCGATATGCGTTGACCGGTCTGGCACGGGATGCTAAAACGTGCCGCAATCACAGGAGAGTATGCATGGATGAGAAAAAAGTTTCGGACTTGCAGGACGAACTCTTTAAGCAGCAGAATTTCGAAGTAACGGATCTGCAGGATGAAATCCGGGTGGACGAACTGTGCGGCCGGCTGCTGCGCTTCTTCCGTCAGAGTCTGATCGATGAAGACCGCCTTACCCCCGCCGAAGCGGGCGCCCTGGCGCATGGGGCGGATTATTTTCTGCGCGAATTTGTCATTCCCGACCGCCGGGAAAACATTTTCGCCCTGCGTCCCGGCCGGGTGCGCCAGTTCGCCGCGACCTGGTACATCATCCGCAATCTGGAACCGAACCTGGCCGAATTGACCGACATCCTCGCCGGGATCGTCGCCTTTTATCACTATGCGCGAAGAATCGGCAAGGTAAAAGACGATTTGCTGCACCAGGTGGAAGAAGAGTGCCGGGATCTTGCCTATTACAGCCGGCGAATCGAGTCGTTCTGGGATATCCAGGGAGATGGCTATTTCGCCTGGGAGCAGGAATGCTCCCTTAAGTAGAGATCTTGCCCAACAGGGGTTTTTCTTTTTCCCATGGCTGCTTCCCCCAAAATCAAGGCCGCCCGCCTGTCTCTGGCCACCGCCGCCGCCCTGATGCTCATCAAGCTTGTCACCGGGGTGGCCACCGGATCATTGGCGGTCATCTCCTCGGCCATCGACTCTCTCCTTGACATCCTCATGTCGGGAATCAACCTTCTGGCCATCCGCCAGGCCGAGCAACCGGCCGACTCCGACCATCCCTTCGGCCATGGCAAATACGAAACGCTGGCCACGCTCTTTCAGTCGCTGGTCATCGCCGCCTCCGGCAGTTGGATCATTTACGAGTCGGCGCACCGGTTGACCCGGGGGGCCGAGGTGGCGCGGCTCGGCAGCGGCATCGGCGTGCTGGCGCTCAGCGCCGCCGTCTCCTGGTGGATCGGCCGCTATCTGCGCCGCGCCGCCGATCGCACCGACTCCTCCGCCCTGCGCGCCGACGCCCTGCATTTTTCCATGGATCTCTACACCAATCTGGCCTTGATGGCCGGGTTGGCCATCATCGCCTTCACCGGCGCGACCTGGCTCGATCCGGCGCTGTCCCTGCTCGTCGCCCTCTATATCATTTTCGAGGCTCTGCGCCTGGTGCGCCACGGATTGCGCGACGTCCTCGACGAGCAATTGCCCGAGGCGGTGCGCGAAGAGGTCTCCAGCCTGATTGAAGCGCATAAAGGCGAACTGCTCGACTATCACAACCTGCGCACCCGTCGGGCCGGATCGCAGAAGATCATGGATTTTCACCTGACCGTCTGCAAGCATCTGAGCGTGGCCGAAGCGCATGCCATTGCCGACCACCTGGAAAAACGTATCGAGCAGGAAATTCGTGGCGCCGATGTCACCATTCACATCGAACCCTGCCAGCAAGCGGATTGCCCGGGCCGCCAGCACTGCACCACCGACCGGGCGCGGCTCGGCCCGGATGAAGACCACAAATGCAATGGGACGACGAAGAACCAGCCGCCCGAAAATTAGCAGAAAACCCCTGGCTCCAAACGCAAAGGGGACGCCCCATCGGCGTCCCCTTTTACCTTACCCAGCCTGCCTTCGGAAAATCCTCAGGCGTTCCCCTCCAACCGCTTCATCCCCTCCAGCCGTTCGATAACCTCGCGGCTTCCCTGCTGACGTTCCTCCAGAGCCGTGAATATCCTCCCCGTCATATTGCTGACCGCCGCTACGGCAAGTTCGATGTCGCGGGTGTTGCGCTTTTGCTTCTCGGTGGAATCGAACAGCTCGTCGGCCATGCTTTTGAGCTCTTCGATGGATTGAACGATGCTGCGCGTCCCCTGCGCCTGCTCCCGCGAGGCCAGCGTTACATGCGAGGACATTTCCCCCAGTTCCTCGATGGAGACGCTGACCGATTCGACGCTCGCCGAAACCTCCTTGGTCGCCTTGCGGATGCTGTGGGTCATCTCCATCGACTGCACGGAGCTGCCGAGGATCTGCTGCAAAGAACTGGTCATCTTGCTGCCCAGTTCGAGATTTTCCTGGACGAGTTGGCGGGTGACGCCGATGTGATCGACCGATTCGCGGGTGGAACTCTGGATCTCCTCGATGATCCGCCCGATGGCGCCGGTGGAGCGGGCGGCCTCCTGGGAGAGGTTGCGCACCTCTTCGGCGACCACGGCAAAGGAGCGCCCGTGCTCTCCCGCCTGGGCGGCAATGATCGCCGCGTTTAGCGCCAGCAGATTGGTTTTCTGGGTGATCTCGTTGATGACGGTGGTGATGCCGCCGATCTCCTCGCCCTTGCCGGAGAGCCGGCCAATGGCCTCCACCGCCTTTTCGACGGCGACGGAGATCCCCTGCAACCCTTCGAGAGTGCTGTTTACTGAGGCGACGCCGTTTTCCGCCTGTTGTTTGACCTTCTCCGCCATCGCGTGGGAACTGCCGGCGTTTTCCTGCACGTTTTCGATGGTGCTGGCGATCTCGATCATGGCGGAGATCGATTTTTCCATAAAATCGTTCAATTGATGCAGGTTCTGTGAAACCTGGTCGATCGATACCGAAATTTCGGCGGTGGAAGAGCGGGTGGTGTCGACGACGTCGCGCACCACATCGACCGCCCGCGCGACATCGAGGATCGATTCGCTGGTGGACGCGGTCGCCTCCCGGAGCGAGCTCTCATGCTCGGAGTGCTCCCGCCGATAGCGGAGAAGCTCTTCGAAGGTGTGGCTCAACTCCCGGGTCAGCGTCTCGACCGAATCGAGCAGTTCGATTTTGACCATGGTCGCCGAGACCTGATCGGCAAACAGCTTGACCGTATCGATATCTGTTTCATCGAGCTTTTTGCGTTGGCTTTTGTAGTCCACGCCGAAAAGCCCCACCACTTCGTCGCGAACGATAATCGGACAGACGATGAAACTGCGCGAGCGCAGCGCAATAATTTCGTCACAGGGGGGCTGGAGGTGAAATTCCTCGGGAAGCTTGGTGATATCATTGACCAGCAGCACCTGCCGGCTTTCCACCACTTTGAACAGGGCGCCGGCGCGGGCGTCCAGGGGCAGGGTGATTGCGTCCCCATGGGCGTCGTTGCTGCCGCGATGAGCGGCAAATTCAAGGACTTGGCGCTGGCGGTTAACCATCAAAATATTGACCCGGTCATAGCCGAGAATTTCGTGCAGACCATCGGCGGCCAGTCGGATAACATCCTGGAAACTTATGGATTTCTGAATTTTGGCGTTGATCAGATGAAAGTTCTTGAGACCGCAGTTCAACTCGCGGAAGCGCCTCTCGAACTCCTCCTTCTGCTCGGCCACGGTTCTATTGAGCTCGTCAAGATGGAGGGCGCGGTCATAAATCTCCTGCGCGCCCTTGCCGAGGATGTAGCCGATGCTCCCAAAAACCAGGGCGGTGCCAAAACCCATGTACAGATAAACGCCAAGGCTCTCGGCGGAGGCGGTTATGCCGGCGACGATTTGCGCTCCGATCTCCTCCCCTTCCTGCCAGAAGAAGATCAGGCGCAGCACCGTCCAGCCGATCGGCGCGAACAGGCCGAGAAAGAGACCTAAAATGCTGTATCGCCAACTCCTGTTCCGCACAATATCCGAAATTTTCATTCCAAATGGTCCTTCACTGGCGACTGAGAATAAGAAGAATTGACCGCCCCCCCCCTTTGGCACGTTTTCCTTCTGTAGAACACAACTATACGACCCGTCAAGAAAAAACAGGGAAATCAGCGCCCCAGCATGATCCCCAGAGCCTCGGCGGCGCCTACCAGTTCCCCATCCGGATCGACCAGGTTGAGGGATCCGACCGCTTCGCCGATGTCCACCGCCTCCACCTTCTGGCCGCGCAAAGCCACCATTTTGCCGAAGCAGCCTGCGGCAATCAACTCGACGGCGCGCACCCCGAAACGCGATCCGAGCAGCCGGTCGGTATGGGTTGGCGAGCCCCCGCGCTGGACGTGACCGAGGACAACCGTCCTGGTTTCCATCTGCATCCGCGTTTCGATCTCCCGGGCGACGAAGCGGCTGACCCCACCCAGACGATCGACACCGAAATTTTCTTTGGCATCGACTTGCACGATGCGGTTGCCGCCGGCGGGAAAAGCGCCTTCGGACACGACGACGATGGAAAATCGGCTTCCCCGGTCGCGCCGGCGGGCGATGGCTCGACAGACGGCGTCGAGGTCGAAGGGGATTTCCGGGATAAGGATGACATCAGCAGAACCGGCGATGCCCGATTCCAGGGCGATCCAGCCGGCATCGCGCCCCATCACCTCGACCACCATCGCCCGATGATGACTCTCGGCGGTGCTGTGCAATTTATCCAGAGCATCGGTGACAGTCGCCACCGCCGTATGATAGCCGAAGGTGACGTCGGTCCCGCGCAGGTCGTTATCGATCGTTTTCGGCACCCCCACCACCGGCAGCCCCATATCGTTGAGGCGCTTGCCGATCTTCAGGGTGCCGTCGCCGCCCACCGCCACCAGCACTTCGGCGCCCAGACTTTTAAAGCCGGCGAGGACCGCGCCCGAAACGTCGACCAGTTTGACCGCATCGCCTTCGCGCACCGGATAGGCGAAGGGATTCCCCCGGTTGCTGGTGCCGAGAATGGTGCCGCCGCGTGGCAGGATGCCGCGCACCGCCTCCAGATCGAGTTCCCGCACCCGCGGCTCGCCGACCAGACCGTCGAAACCGTCTTCTATCCCCAGCACCTTCCAGTTGCGGTCGAGGGTGGCGGCGCGGACGATGCCGCGGATGACCGCGTTTAATCCGGGGCAATCGCCGCCGCCGGTGAGAATGGCGATCGTTTTATGCACACAATCCTCCTGTGACATTCCAAAGAATCCGCATTGGTTCAATGCACGCCCAAACGGTCATAAGCCAGACGAGCGGCGCCCAGGATGCCGGCATTGTCGCCCAGGGCGCCGCGTGCGATACGCAACCGATCCGCCGGCACGGCGAAGGCGCGCCGGTCGATTTCTTCATTCAGGGCGGGGAGCATCAAATCGAGACTTTCGCTCGCGCCGCCGGTAATCACCACGCCGTCAAGGTTGAGCAGGTTGGTCACCCCGGCCAGCACCTGTCCCAGGCGACGCCCGGCTTCCGCGAACGCGCTGGCCGCCACCCGATCGCCGCCACGCGCGGCCAGGGCGATGTTGTGACTGGTGAGTTCGGTGTCGGCCCAATCGCCAAGCAGGCTCGGCTCGCCGGCGGCCAGATGTTCGTGCACCGTCCGCACGATGCCGGAGGCCGAGGCGTACTGCTCCATGCAGCCGTGGCTGCCGCATCCGCAAATCCTCCCTTCCGGTTCGACCATGAAATGACCGATCTCGCCGGCGGTTCCGTCGGCCCCTTCCCACAGAGAGCGGGTCAGGATCAGGCCTCCGCCGACCCCGGTGCCCAGGGTTACGGCGAGAAAGGAGGGAAAATCGCGCCCGGCGCCGAACAGCGCCTCTCCCCAGGCGATGGCGTTGGCATCGTTGACGATCGTGACAGGGAGGCCCAGGGCGTCTTTGAGCGCTGCCGCGAGCGGCAGACCGTTGAGGGGCAGAAGGTTGGGAGAAAAGGTGATCGTGCCATCGGCGGCAATCACACCGGGCGTCCCCATGCCGACGGCGGAAACCCGCGAACCCCGGTCCTGCGCCCGACGCAGAAACTGTTCGCAAAAGGCGATCAGGCGGCGCAGCAGCGAGTCGCAGCCCTCATCGATACGGGTCGACATGCGGGCGATTTCGCCGATTTCGCCGGTCGTGGCAACCAAAGCCCCGCGGCAGTTGGTCCCCCCCAGATCGATGCCGAGAATCGATTCCCCACCCATAATCACCGCTTCTCCTCGGTGGCAATGGCCAGTTTGCCGAACCCGGCGCTGCGGGCCAGGTCCATCAAGCGCACGACATCGCCGTGCTGGGTTTCCCGATCCGCCATCAGCAAAAAGGTCATCTCCTTCGCCCGCGTGGCATAGCCGGCCAGCCGCGTCTCGGCCGCCTCCCAGGCAAGGCGCTCCTCCCCGAAATAGATATCGCCCCGGGCCGAGAGGTGGACTTTTATCTCCTCCGGATCGCGCTCGGCCGTCTGCGCCGAGGATTCCGGCAGTTTGACGTCGATCCCCGGAGTCTGGACAAAGGTGGTCGATATCATAAAGAAGATCAGCAGGAGAAAGACGACATCGACCATCGGCGTCAGTTCGATGCGCGGGTCTTCCCGCCGCTTGCGTTGAAACATGGTTAGTCCTTCAGCAGATCGACCACATGCAGCGAATGCTCTTCCATGGCCAAAACGATCTGGTCCACCCGGCTGGTGAGATATTTGTGCAGCAGGAGGGTCGGAATGGCGACGGAAAGACCGGCGGCGGTGGTAATCAGCGCCTGAGAAATACCGCCGCCCAGGGTGGCCGGAGTGCCCATCCCCTTTATCGCAATCACGCGAAACGCCTCGATCATTCCAAGCACCGTGCCCAGCAGACCGAGCAGGGGAGAAAGATTGGCGATGGTGCCGAGCAGACCGAGGTAGCGGTCGAGGGGCGCGGCTTCGCGGCGGCCGACCTCTTCGACGACGGCTTTGATCTGCTCGCGCGGGCGGCCGGCGTTGCGCAGGGCGGCGATGAAGATGCGGGCCAAGGGGGTGCCGGCCCGTTGACAGACGATCAGCGCCTCTTCGGCGCGTTTTTTATGCACCAGATCTTCCACATCGCGGACGAGGGACAGGGTGCCGCGGCGAACCCGGGCGAAGGTCCACATCCGCTCCAGAAAGATGCCGAGGGCAAGCACGGAGCACAAGAGGATGGGGTACATCAAGGGCCCACCTTTTTCGAAAATCTCAAGCATGAATCAGGCGTTCCTTTCCGAAGCACGGTGGTCATCGGCGGCAGAGCCGGGGGGCTGCCGTCCGATGGAAGCGTCCCGGCGCAGGGCCTGGATTTCCCGACGCAATTGGGAACTGCGAATGGTGCCCAGCAGCCAGGCCACGAGGAAACCGCAAAGAAAGCTGAAAAGAATCAACAGAAACAGCGGAAGGTCGCCACTTTGCCAGCCGGTAAAACGAATCCGCACCGGCTGGCTGTTGTAGGTGCTGAAAATGAACAGCAACAGCAGAACGACCACGGCAACCGACAGCTTTAAGTTCTTCATGGCCGCCTCCGGTCAAAGGCCTGCCGCAAGCGTTCATAAGTTTCTTCAATATGCTGGGGAATAATCCGCACATCGGCGAAAACCGGCATGAAATTCGTATCGCCGCTCCAGCGGGGGACGATATGCATGTGCATGTGGTCGGCGATCCCGGCGCCGGCAATCTGCCCCAGGTTCATGCCGATGTTAAAGCCTTGCGGCGCGGAGATCTCCTGCAGTACCTCGCGGGCGAGAACCAGAAGTCTGTTCATTTCCAGCACTTCGGGAGGGGTCAACTGCCCCGGATCGCAGGTATGGCGAGCGGGCGCGACCATGAGATGGCCGTTGGTGTAAGGATATTTGTTCATGATGACGAAAGCCCCGTTGCCGCGCTGCAGAATCAGATTCCGGCGGTCTTCGTCGCACTCCGGAGGCAAGCAGAAAATGCAGCCGGTCGCCGGGGTTTCCGTTTCCCCGCGAATGTAGGTCATGCGCCATGGGGCCCAAAGCTGTTTCATCGACAACTCCTCGTTTTATTTCAGGTGACGGCAGGAGCAATTATAGGGGAATCGGGACGAGGGTAAAAGCAAACTTTTTATTTTTCGCTTGTTTCACCCCGGTCCCGCCATTCGCCGCCCGCATTGGCGGCGAAAATCCGCCCGTCGGCGGCGATTTTTTAGCATTTATTCGCGCCCGCAGCGGCAACGGGCGCCGAGCAAGCGCCTTGACCCATGCTCGATGCAGGTCTATTCTTCCCTTGTTTTTTCCTCGGCAGCCCGTTCTTGCGCCGCCGGCAAAATACAGTTTGAAATTGGCACGCAGATTGCGAAATCTTCTTGACAGGAAAACCCGCCCCATCTATTTTTGCACTTTACTTTTGCTAAAAATTTTCATTGATACTCAAAAAAACAAACAGCACCTCAAACTCCACTCTTACCCGGACGAAATTTTGCGCCCGCGTTAAACCAAGGGAGGCACCAAGATGTCAAAGCAACAGGATGCCCTGGACTACCACAGTTCGGGCCGCAAAGGCAAAATCGAAGTCATTACCACCAAACCGTGCGCGACCAGCCGCGATCTTTCTCTCGCCTACAGCCCGGGAGTAGCCGAGCCTTGCCTGGAAATCGAAAAAAACCCCATCGACGCCTATAAGTATACCGCCAAAGGGAACCTGGTGGCGGTCGTCTCCAACGGCACGGCGGTCCTGGGACTCGGAGACATCGGCGCTCTGGCCGGCAAACCGGTCATGGAAGGCAAAGGCGTCCTGTTCAAGCGCTTCGCCGACGTCGACGTTTTCGATATCGAACTCGACACCAAGGATTCGGATGAAATCATCCGCACCGTCAAACTGCTCGAACCGACCTTCGGCGGCATCAACCTGGAGGATATCAAGGGCCCCGAATGCTTCTATATCGAGGAGAAGCTCAAGGGGATGATGAATATCCCGGTCTTCCACGACGATCAGCACGGCACCGCCATCATCGCCAATGCCGGCCTGATCAATGCCCTGGAAATCGTCGGCAAGAAGATCGGGGACGTCATCATTGTCGTCAACGGCGCCGGCGCCGCCGGCATCGCCTGCGCCAACATGGCGCTGACCCTGGGCGCCGACCCGAAAAAGTTGTACCAGTGCGACACCAAGGGGGTTATCTACAAAGGGCGCACCGCCGGCATGAACGAATACAAGGAGCGTCTGGCCAACGACACCGAGAAGCGCACGCTGGAAGAAGTCATGGTCGGCGCCGATGTCTTCTTCGGAGTTTCGGCCAAAGGGGCGGTGACTCCCGAGATGGTGCGCTCGATGGCCAAGGATCCGGTGATCTTCGCCATGGCCAATCCCGATCCGGAAATCACCCCGGACGAAGCCCTGGCGGTGCGCGACGACATCATCATCGGCACCGGCCGCAGCGACTACAACAACCAGGTCAACAACGTCCTGTGCTTCCCCTTCCTCTTCCGCGGCGCCCTCGACACCCATGCCAGCGCCATCAACGATGAGATGAAGATGGCGGCCTGCCTGGCCCTGGCGGAACTGGCAAAACAGGATGTGCCGGACTCGGTGCGCCGCGCCTATGGCAACGAGGCCATCACTTTCGGCCGCGAATATTTGATTCCGAAGCCCTTTGACCCTCGCGTTCTGCTGCATGTGGCGCCGGCCGTGGCGCAGGCGGCCATGGACAGCGGCGTCGCCCGGCGGCCAATCGAGAACATGGAAAAATACCGCGAATCGCTGGAGGCGCTGCAGAGTCGCTCCAAGGAGATCATGCGCGGGCTGATCAACAAGGCCAAAGCGCAGCCGAAGCGGATCGTCTTCCCGGAAGGGGAAGAGGAGAAGATTCTGCGGGCGGCGCAGATTCTCATCGATGAAGGGATCGCCATTCCGATCCTCCTCGGCGACGAGAAGGAGATCCAGGCCAAGATCAAGGCCCTCAACCTCGATCTGGGCCAGGTGCAGATCATCGATCCGATGGACAGCCCCGCGGCCGAAGGTTATGAGGAGGCGTTATTCCGCATGCGCCAGCGCAAGGGGGTGACCCTGGCCGAAGCGCGCCGGCTCATCCGCAAGAACCGCAACTATTACGGTTCCATGATGGTGCAGAACGGGGACGCCGATGTACTCATTTCCGGCCTCAGCCACCATTACCCGGACACCATCCGGCCGGCGCTGGAGGTCATCGGCAAGCAGGAAGGTCTGTCGAAGGTGCACGGTCTGTACATGCTGGTGTTCAAAAAAGACGTGATCTTCTGCGCCGATACCACCGTGAACATCGAACCGACCGCCGAGGAGTTGGCGGAAACCGCCATTCTCACCGCGCAGAAAGCCCGTCAATTCGAGGTTGAGCCGCGTATCGCCATGCTCTCCTTCTCCAACTTCGGCAGCGCCGAACACCCTCTGACCCTGAAAGTGAAGCGCGCCACCGCCATGGTCAAGGAGCGGGCCCCGGATCTGATCGTCGATGGCGAATTGCAGGCCAATGTCGCCTTCGATCCGGAGCTTTCCGCGCGCCAGTATGGCTTCTCCAGCCTGAAGGGGAACGCGAACGTGCTGATCTTTCCCGACCTGCAATCGGGGAACATCTGCTACAAGCTGCTCAACAAGCTGGGCGGCGCCGAAGCGGTCGGCCCGATCCTGATGGGGATGAACAAGCCGGTGCACGTCCTGCAACGCGGCGACGAGGTCGCGGACGTCGTCAACATGGCCGCCGTCGCCGTCGTCGATGCGCAGAAGGCTTCGGCCAAGTAAGGTTATTTTCGATCCACGGAAACCGGGGGAGCGCTCAGGCGCTCCCCCTTTTTTTACCTTTTGCTTCCCATGCCCGGCCAATCCTGCTAGACTTCGCGCCACCAATCGACACCAAAAACATCCGCAACGGGGTGATTTCAATGAAATATCTGAGTACGCGCGGCCAGGTTCGCGATCTCTCCTTCAAAGACGCGGTCATGATGGGGCTGGCCGATGACGGCGGCCTGCTGTTGCCGGAGACGATTCCGTCCCTGACCCCTGGGGATATTGCGGCGCTGGAACATCTCGCCTATCCCGAACTCGCCTTCCAGATCCTCTCGCTCTTTGCCGGCGGCATTCCCTCGGCCGATTTGAAGACTCTGGTCGATCGTTCCTACGCCGTCTTCGATCACCCCGAGATCACGCCGCTGCAGCACCGGGATGGCGTCTTCATTCTGGAGCTTTTTCACGGCCCCACCCTCGCCTTTAAGGATGTCGCGCTGCAACTGCTCGGCAATCTGTTTGAATATCTGCTGAAAGAGCGCGGCGAGAAAATGAACATCATCGGCGCGACCTCCGGAGATACCGGCAGCGCCGCCATTTACGGGGTGAAGGGGAAGGAGAACATCCGCATTTTCATTCTGCATCCGCAAGGCCGGGTTTCTCCGGTGCAGGAACTGCAGATGACCACGGTAACCGACGCCAACGTGTTCAACCTGGCGATTCGCGGCACTTTCGATGATGGCCAGCGGATCGTCAAGGAGATCTTTGGCGATCTGCCCTTCAAAACGGCGCATTCCCTGGGTGCGGTGAATTCGATCAACTGGGCGCGGGTGCTGGCGCAGGTGGTCTATTATTTTTACGCCTGGGGGCGGGTGCGCCGAGCCACCGATTGCAAGGATTTCTACGTCTCGGTGCCCACCGGTAATTTCGGCGACATCTTCGCCGGCTACGTCGCCCGCCGAATGGGGCTGCCGATCCGCAAGCTTATCCTCGCCACCAACGAGAACAACATCCTCTCCCGCTTCGTGAACGAAGGCGATTATTCGATCGGTGCGGTGGCGCAGACCCTTTCGCCGTCGATGGATATCCAGGTTGCCAGCAACTTCGAGCGCTATCTCTACTACTTCTTCGATGAGGATGCGGCCAGGGTGCGCCAGGCGATGAACGACTTCCAGCAAAGCGGCAGACTGGCCTTTCTGCGCCAGGAGGAACGGGAAAAAATCAATCGGGATTTTCTCGCCATGACTGTCGGCCAGGAGCAGACGATCGCCACCATTCGCGACTTTTACCGCGCCACCGGCGCCGTCCTCGATCCGCATACCGCCGTCGGCGTCTGTGCCAGGCGCGAACTTTCCGGCGGCGAAGCGCCGGTGGTCTGCCTGTCCACCGCCCATCCGGCGAAATTTCCCGCAGCGGTGCGGCAGGCCATCGGCCGCGACCCCGACCTGCCGCCCTCGCTGGCTGGGATCGAAACAAGGGAGCGGCGCTGCGAGACCATCGACGCCGATACGGCCAAAGTGAAGGCGTATCTGGCCGCGAACGCTCTGTAAGCCCCGCGCGCCTTCCTCCCCAGAAAAAAAGACCGCCGACGATTGTCGACGGTCTTTTCTTTTTTGGCGCTCCGGCGGTCGATCGCGCGGGTTTTACCGGGAAGAATTTAATTCGCGTAGAACCAACCGACGCAGCACCGCAAATTGGTCGAATCCCTCGTCGGCCAGATTGCGCCACGGCATCCCGTCGTCGAGGAAAAACAGAAGCGTCTCCCGGTGGAATTCGACGGCGTGCCGGCCGGTGGCCCCTTCCAGCATGGAGAGCATTTCCGGATGCCCGGCCTGGGGCAGCGTATCGCTCCAGATGCTTTCGCCGTCGGCGGTGAACAACTGCAGAGCGACGGCGGCGTCCGGCCCGGAACCGCCGACGCCGGCGAAGGTCACGGCCAGCATGCCGCCGCCGGACAGCGGCGGTTCGCTTGCGGCCAGAAGGCTTTCCAGGCAGGGCTGATGAATGAAACCGAGGCGACGGCGGCGAATTTCCTGAAACAGGTAACCTTCCCGGCCGTCCGTCGCTTCCCGGCAGACGGGACACATCGGTTGCAGGCGGCGACGCCGACCGGCGGGCAGATCGGACTTTTGCGCAACCGGCGGCAGCGGCCGCACCTGATTTATCTCCTGGAGGACGAATTCGGCAAGTTCGCGCAACTGCCCGTGCACCTGCGTCCCCCTGGCGTGGGTGATCACCGGGTAAACGCGGCTGGAAAAGCTGGTCGCGAGACCCTCCACCTTCGGACTTTTGGCGATGTAGTTGTCGAGGACCTGATAATCCCGCTCGCGGGCGGCGAAGGTAAGATATTCGCGAACGCCGACATTGGGGCGCAGGTGCAGACGCGCATCGATGATACTGGGGATCAGCCAGACGCGGTCGGCCGCGCCGTCGCCCTCCCGCATTGCCTTCAGCAGGGAGGCGACATTGACCAGGGAGGGACGATCCTTTACCGGCACCAGCACAAGATCGGCGGCAAGCAGGGCGTTGCGGGTAAAATAGTCGAGGATCGGTCGGGTATCGAGGATGAGGATTCCGGGCAGTCGGCTCTCCGGCAGAATCCGGCGCAGATGAAAATGATCCTCGTCCACCGGCCGCAGATCCCGTTCGGAGGCGATGAATTGCACGCCGTACTCCCCCATTTCGGCCAGTTCGCCGGCCGGGACGCCGGTAAAGAGACCCGCCACCGAGCGCCCTGCGCGCCGACCGATGGCAAACATCTGATCGATGCTGAAATGGTTGTCGAAGGAGGCGATCGTCACCGGCAAGTCCTCCCGCAGGGCCTTGAGGTAAACGGCGAGATTGGTGGCGATCGTCGTTTTGCCGACGCCGCCCTTCTCGCTTGCCACGGTAATCACGAACGGTCTTGTCTCGTCCATCCCATTACCCCGCAGGGGCGCTCCGTGTGGGGGCCCTGGATCAGGGCAGGCGCCAGGCCCGCCCCTGCACACCATTTCCCGTGATGAAGATCATGCCGGTTCGGGCACCTGCAGCGCCTCCCAGCGTTCGTACAGTTTGGCGACAACCGCTTGCAGTTGGCCGTGGCGGGCGGAGACTTCCCGCCAGCGCTCGGCGTCCTGGTAAAGGGTCGGATCGGCCATCTGCTGTTCGATCTGCGCCAGTTCGGTTTCCTGCGCCTCGATCTGCTGTTCGATCTCGGCCAACTCCTTCTGTCGGCGCTTTTCCTGCCGCTGGGCTTCCTTGCGCTCCTCGTGCTCCCGACGGCGCTCCTCCTTGTCGGCCAGGGGCGGCGCGGCGGGCGCATCCCCCTGCATCTCCACCCGCAAGGCCGAATGGCCATTCTCGCCGGCAGCAGTCTTGGCACGCAGAAAGTCCTCATAATTGCCGGGGAAAGATGCGATGCGCTCATCCGCCACGTCGATGATCCGGGTGGCCAGAGCGTCGACGAAATAGCGGTCGTGGGAGACGAAGATGAGGGTTCCGTCGTAACTCTTGAGTGAAGCGAGCAGGACCTCCTTCGATTGCAGATCCAGATGGTTGGTCGGCTCGTCGAGGAGCAGCAGATTCGCCGGGCGCAGCAGCAGGTTGGCCAGCGCCAGCCGATTGCGCTCGCCGCCGGAGAGGACCGCCACTTTCTTCTGCACATCGTCGCCGGAGAAAAGAAACGAACCGAGAATATCGCGCACGCGCGGCACCATGTCGAAGGGCGCCGCGGCGGTGATCTCCTCGAGGACGGTGCGCCCCGGATCGAGGACATGCGCCTGGTCTTGGGCGAAGTACGCCAGATGCAAATTATGACCTTCGCTGCGCACCCCCTCGCGCGGCGGCTCCTGTCCGGCAAGAATCCGCATCAGCGTCGATTTTCCTGCGCCATTGGCGCCGACCAGGGCGATCCGCTCGCCTTTCTCGACGCTCAGATCGACGCCGGAGAAGATGGTGCGTTGGCCATAACCCTGCGCCACCCCCTTCAGCTCCAGAGCCAGGCGTCCCCCCTTGGGCGGGGGGGGGAAACGAAAAGCGATGCGCCGTCTGGCCGGCGGCACCTGGATGCGTTCGATCTTCTCCAACTGCTTGATCCGGCTTTGCACCAGCGCCGCCTTGTTCGCCTGGTAGCGGAAGCGGCTGACAAAGGCCTCGATGCGGGCGATTTCCTCATCCTGGCGGCTCTTCGCCTCGAGCAGCGCGCCGACGCGCCGCTCCCGCTCCTCCAGATAGCGGCTGTAGTTGCCGGGATATTCGCTGAGCTGGCCGTTCCACACCTCGGCGATTCTGGTGACCACCTGATCGAGGAAAAACCGGTCGTGCGAAACCAGCACCACCGCGTAAGGATAGGAGGCCAGATAGGCTTCAAGCCAGTCGCGGGCGGGCAGATCGAGGTGGTTGGTCGGTTCGTCGAGGAGCAGCAGGTTGGGCCGTTGCAGCAACAGGCGGGCGAGGGCAATACGCATCTGCCAACCGCCGCTGAACTGCTCGCACGGCTTCCGCCAATCCTCTTCGGCGAAACCGAGGCCGCGCAGCACCTTGGCGACTTCCGTCTCCATGCTGTAACCGCCGCGCTGGCGAAAAACCTCCTGCAGCACCGCGTAGCGGTCGAGGTCCTCGGCGGCGTGCCTTTCGGCGATGGCGATCTCCAGCCGGCCGATTTCCGCTTCCATCGCCAGCAGATCGCTCAGGGCCGCATGCACTTCGTCGAACAGCGACCGGCCGCGATGCTCCAGGCCGTCCTGCGGCAGATAGCCGAAAGTGGTCCCCTTCGCCGACTGGATGTCGCCGCCGTCGGCCTGCACCTGACCGGCGAGCATGCGCAGCAGAGTTGTTTTTCCCGCGCCGTTTTCGCCGCACAGGCCAACCCGGTCGCCGGGCCGCAAATGCCAGTTGACCTCGGCAAAAATCCGCCGCCCGCCGAAATCCTTGATGATGTTTTTTAATTGCAACATGGGAGGGAGTTATAGCACAGAGCGCCGGGTGGTGTCAGCACGATTCCCGGCGCATGCCGCATCGTTGTCCAGCGAAAAAAATGACGTCGGCAGGACACTTATTCCAGAAGGGATTTCACTTGCATCACCAATTGTTCCGGCTGCACCGGTTTGACCAGCCAGGCTGCCGCTCCGGCGGCCAGCCCTTTTTCCTGCAAACCCGGATCCGATTCGGAGGAAAGAAGCAGCACCGGGAGGCCTTCCTTGCTTTTACGCAATTCGCGAAGCAGTTCCATGCCATCTATGTTGGGCATATTGATGTCTGCAATCAGCAGGTGCACGCACTCATAGGTAAGCTTGCGCAGAGCATCCAACCCATCGACCGCCTCGAGCACCTCAAATCCCGCCCCCTGAAGGGTGAATTTAACAATCTGGCGCAGAAAAGGCGAATCGTCGACAACCATGATTTTATGCGACATAAGACATTCCATTTACGCTGTTGAAGAGGAGGGGGCGATGGGCCTTCAGCGGCAAAGGCGGATCGTCAATCCAGATCATACCGGCGACTTTGGCAGAAAAAAGGCAGCAAAGCAATGCATAACTGCTCCTTTCCCATGGGCGCCTCCCTGCCCTTTTCGGCCACGGCACTGCTCCGCATCGTCCTTTTCCCGGCTTACTTCTTTCTATCTTACCTGGTTAATATCTGCTATAGTTTTGCGGTTTCATACGGTTGTCCGGGCCATTATGGCCTTGTCATCATAGAGTTCCGACCCGACCGGGCGCCGAGCAGGCGATGCGCTGCTTCCCTCTTGCGGGGGATTTCATTCGCACTTGCCGCCGCGCCTGATGCGGGTCGAGCGGGTTCAACCCGCCATTATCACATTGCAGGCCGCCCGCCGGGCGCGCCGGAAGGATTTACATGGCCAAGAAAATGTTGATCAACGCCACCCACACCGAAGAAAACCGGGTGGCCATCGTCGAGGACGGCATCCTGACCGAACTCGACATCGAAGTTGCCGGCAAGGAGCAGTCACGGGGCAACGTTTACAAGGCGGCGGTGGTCCGGGTGGAACAGGGGCTGCAAGCCGCCTTTGTCGATTACGGGGGGGAACGTTTCGGTTTTCTGCAGATGGGCGAAATCCACCCTTCCTATTTCCGTAACGGCGAGGGGGACGGGGACAACCGCAGGCAGCGCATCACCGACGTTCTGCGGCGGGGGCAGGAGCTTCTCGTTCAGGTGGTCAAGGAGGAGCGCGGGACCAAAGGGGCGGCCCTGACGACCTTCCTCTCCCTCCCCGGCCGCTTCATGGTGCTGATGCCCGACAGCGACACCAAAGGCGTGTCGCGCAAAATCGAGGAGGAAAGCCAGCGCAAGAAGCTGAAAGAGGCGATGGCGTCCCTCGATCTGCCGTCGAACATGGGCTACATCGTCCGCACCGCCGGCATCGGCCAGAAGAAAGAGGAATTGAAGCGCGACTTCGACTACCTGGTGCGGGTCTGGGAAAAGATCCGCGAGGAGGCCCGCCTCACCCGGGCGCCCGCCTTGATTTACAAGGAATCGAATCTGGTCATCCGTTCCATTCGGGACTATTTCGCCGCCGAGATGGATGAAGTGCTGGTCGACGACCCCCGCGTTTACCAGGAAGCCAAAGATTTTTTCCAGCAGGTCATGCCCGAATTCGCCCGCCTGGTGAAGTTGCATCAAGAGAAGCGCCCGATCTTTTCCCGCTACCAGATCGAAGAGCAGATCGAAACGATCAGCAAAAACAAGGTGCCCCTCCCCTCCGGCGGCTCCATCGTCATCGACAGCACCGAGGCGCTGGTGGCGGTGGACGTCAATTCCGGGAAAATGGCCGGCGAGCAGAACGTCGAGGCGACCGCTTACAAGACCAACCTTGAGGCCGCCGTCGAAACGGCGCGGCAACTTCGCCTGCGCGATCTGGGGGGGCTGATCGTCATCGACTTGATCGACATGCGCGATCGCAAGCACATCCGCGAGGTGGAGAAAACCCTCAAGGATGCCCTGAAATGGGACAAGGCTCGGGTAACGGTAGGACGCATCAGCCAGTTCGGACTGCTGGAGATGAGTCGGCAAAGAATCAAGGCGACCCTGGCTGAGGGCTCCTATCTCGCCTGCCCGCACTGCGCCGGCAGCGGCCGGATCAAAAGCGCCGAGGCCCAGGCCATCGCCGCCCTGCGCAAGATACAAGGTGCGGTGGCCAAAGGGCAGATCGGCCGGGTGGAGATGGAAGTGCCGCTGGAGGTGGCCAGCTATCTCCTTAACGCCAAGCGGGAAGAATTGTTGGAGATGGAGCGCCGCCACCAGATGACATTGGTCATCAAGGGGCGGACTGATTTCTTCGCCGGCCAATCGGAGTTGAGCACCCAGAAACGGGAAAAAGAAGACCTGTCGAGCTTCGATACGCCATTGGTGTCTGGCATCGAAAGGCCGGCAGCAACTACCGTCGCCGAACCGAAACCCGCCGAAGCGCCAGCCGAGGCCGCTTCGGCTGGCGAACCGTCGGCAGCGGCGGAAACTTCGCCCGCCGCAACACCGGCCGCCGGCGTTGCCCCGGAGGAGACGACCGCAGCCGTGCCGGAAGGCGGTCCGGAAGCCGCGGACCAGGAAACTGCCAGGGCCGGGACGGAGACCGAAGAAGATGCCGGCAAGAAAAAGCGCAAGCGGCGGCGGCGGAAAAAGAAGCCCAGCGAAACACCGCCGCTGGAGGCCTTGGCCGAAACAGAACCAGCGCCCGAAGAAGCGACGAGCGACGAAGCGGAGGAAGCGGCATCGACCGATTCGCAGGAGGGCGCTCCGGCCGCGACCGGCGAAGAACGGAAGAAGAAGCGGCGGCGTCGGCGGAAAAAGAAGCCGGCCACAACGGCTGTGGAAGCGGAGGCCGCCGAAGAGACTGGAGCCGAAGAGACTGGAGCCGAAGAGACTGGAGCCGAAGAGACTGGAGCCGAAGAGACTGGAGCCGAAGAGACTGGAGCCGAAGAGACTGGAGCCGAGGCGATTGGAGCCGAGGCGACGCAACCTGCGCATGAGCCTTCGCCGATAGAGAGCGAATCGCCGCCGCAGCCATCCGGCGAGGAAGCCCCGATACAACCCGCCAAACCGGCCCGTAAGAGCCGCGCGCGGCGGAAACCGGCGCCAGCGGAAGCGGCGCCGATCCCGGAGCCGGCGGCCGAGAGTTCAGAGGAAATCGCGGCGGCAATTCCCGCCGTGGCAGCGACCGAGGTTGCGGAACCGGCCGCGACGGTTGCGGCGCCCGAGAAACCGGCGGTCAAGCGACCCCGCCGCCCGGCGAAGAAAAAGCCCGAGGAGACAGAAACGCCGGAGTCGACATCTCCGCTGCCGACGAGCGAGATGGCGACAAAGGAACCCGCCGCCCCGACGCCGGAACCCGCCGCGAAAAAACCCCGCCGCGCCCCGGCGAAAAAGAAGCCGGCGGCGGAGGCGACTGGTCCCGCCGGCCAGGAGATGGAGAAGCCGGAGAAACAGGAAGCGCCGGCGGCCGCGAGCACCGCCACCGAGGACAAACCTGTTAAACAGCGGGCGCCGCGCAAGAAGGCCGCTGCCAGCAAAAAACCGGAAACCGAACCGGTCTCCGAATAGACAAGAAGGCCGGGCGATTTGCCCGGCCTTCCCTTTTTCAGATTACATTCAAAGAGCTATTTTTGCTTCCCGCGCAACAGAATGAACAACGCCCCATCGCCCCCATAGCGCTGCGGCGCCCGATCCCACTCCAGCACCCAGGCGCCCGCCTCGCGGGCAAGAAACGTTTCCATTTCCTTGCGCAACACCGGCTCTCCCGCGGAGCCGTGGCCCCGTCCGGTAATCAGAAGCACGGCCTTCAAGCCTTGATAAACCGCATTCTCCAGAAAGTAGCCAACCTTCTCCCTGGCGCGGAGACGGTCGAGCCCGTGCAGATCGAGTTCAGCTTGCGGCAGCAGCTTTCCCGACTTCAGCAACTTGCGCAGGCGCGGCGTCGCCGTCGGCGTTGCCGGCTGCGGAAATTCGTCGGCGAAAACGGTCTCCATGTTGCCGATGGCTTCGAGAAAAAGGGCCCGTTCGTCGTCTATCGCCGCCGTTGGCCTTGACGCGATTTCGGGAGAGTCCACCGCCGAGGCGTCTCCCGCATCGTCTTCGTTGCCGCCGTCGGTTGGAAGTCCCAGTCGCTGCATTTCACGGGCGAACAGTTCGTCCTCGTTCAACTCCGGCTCGGCGGGAGCGGGTGCAACCGGCGGTGCTTTCGCGCCTTCCGGGGCGGAAACGCACAACCCCTTCAGATTTCCGAAGGGGTTGCCGGAGAACGATTTATTTTTTTTGCCGCCGGCCACGATTAGCGCCGAACGATTTTGCGCCGCCCCTGGATGGCTCGCGTCTGCTGCTTCACCAGAGCGCCCGGCTTTTCCAGATGAAACTGGAGCCACATATCGCCGTAGCCTTTCATTTTCATCTTCTTTCCTTCTTTCAGCGCCTCCAGATTGCCTTGCAGGCGTTCGTCGCCTTTGACTTTCTTCAGACCTTTTTCCAATTTGGCAATCGCCTTCTCCTTCTCGCCAACTCTTTCCAGGCAGTAGGCGTAAAGATTCCACAACAGCGGTTCGTTGCGGGTGCCGGCGGTCGCCTTGTCGAAAGTCTCGATCATCTTGCTCGGCTTGTTCCGTTTCATGTAACAGATGGCCAGCATGCCCATGGCGACCCAGTGGCGCACGTGCGCTTTTTTCAGGTACTCGAAAGCAGGAGCGAAGTCGCGCCTCAGATAATAGATGGTGCCGATCTGCGCATCGATCTGAGGGCGGGTGTAAAATTGCCAGCGAGCATATTTGTAGCCGCTTTCCAGCGTCTTTACCGCCTTTTCGACCCTTCCGGCCTGCAGGTCCTTTTGGGCTGTTTCCATCAGGCCGCCGATTTTTTTGAACATCATGCGCGAGAGCAGGAAAAAGGTCGCGGTAAAAAGGAGCAACCCCACCAGAAACGCACCCCAGAGCGGGATGCCGGAAAAAGCGGCGAGCAGGCCGGCGACCAGGGTGCCGATGAGTAGAGATATGAGCATATTGTACATGCGCTGGTGGGTCCTTTCCGCACTGAGTCAGAGGAATTAAAGCGCGCAGAGTTTAGCAACCCCGACATCAAAAGTAAAGCAATAAGGGCGTAAATACCCTCGCTTCAAGCGCTTTGGCGCAGAGTTCGGACGCTTTCCGTCACTTGGCTCTGGCGGCGGCCAGGCAGTCCGGAAGGCCAACAGGACGCGCCGGATTCTCTGTTTTCACCCTTTTTTTCCTTCTTCCACCAGCAGGGTCAATTTGTCCCCGGGCTGCAGGATGTCCTCCGCGGCCAACCGGTTCCATTCCATGATCTGCCGGGTGCCGACATCGAACCGGCGGCCGATATCCCACAGCGTATCGCCCCGACGCACCTTGTAGGTGATCTTGCGCAGAGAGTCTTGGTCGGACTTCACCCCGTAAAGGGTCAACTTGTCGCCGGGTTGCAAGATATGCCGTGGGGAAAGGCCGTTCCAGTCCATCAACTGGGCCGTGGTAACCCCGTGCCGGTTGGCGATCAGCCAGAGGTTGTCGCCAGATTGCACCTGGTATTGGCCGGGCTTTCCGACGCCCTTGCTTTTCGCTGTTTTCGGCGCGGCCCCCGCCGAGACGATCAGGTTCTGTCCGGGCCGGATAAAATCGCTGTGGCCGAGTTTGTTCCACACCCGCAACTGTCTCTCCGAGACATTGAATTTCTGGCCGATGCTCCACAAACTGTCGCCGCGACGCACCGCGTAGGTTGCTTTTTTGCTCGCCGTCGGGGTACTGCGCACCTCCTTCAGGGGAATCTCGCTCCACCCCTTGCGCAGAGGAAGAACCAGGTCGGCGCCGATCCGGAGCGCGCGCGGATTGCGAATCGAGTTCATGGCGACGATGTCGTTCACCCGAATACCGTATTTCTTCGCCAGCGCCAGCAGGGTATCGCCACTGCGGACCCGATGCCGCTGGTAATTGGCTCGCTCAGCCGCCGGCAGCAACGAGTACTGCTGATCGAATTGCGCCTTTTTCCCGGCCGGAACGCGCAGCACATAATTCTTCACCCCCGGCGGCGTGCACCAGCGGCTTAATTCCGGATTCAGGTTTTTGATTTCGTCGTAGGAGATATCGCAGAACTTGGCGACGATTTCCAGGTCGGTTGTCGTGGGCACCTCGACGGTATCGAACAGCAGCGGCTCCTGATACTTCAGGTCGACAAAACCGTATTTTTCCGGTTGCTTGGCAATCAATAGGGTGGCCAGCAATTTGGGGACGTAATGCTTGGTTTCGGTTTTCAGATAGGAATGGCGGGAGATTTCCCAGAAATCGCGGCTATTGTACATGTTGATGGCCCGCCGGATTTTTCCCGGACCGGCATTATAGGAGGCCACCGCCAGATACCAGTCGCCGTCGAACCGGCCATGCAGGTCTTTGAGAAAACGAGCCGCCGCCCGCGTCGCTTTTTCGAAATCGCGCCGCTCGTCGTACCACCAATCGCTCTGCATGCCATAAAGGCGCCCGGTGCTGCTGATGAACTGCCAAGGACCGGCGGCATGCGCCCAGCTATAGGCCCGGTTGTTGAACCCCGATTCGACCAGCGCCAGATACACCAGATCAAGGGGCAGTCCTTCGGCGGCGAAAATCTCCTGCATAAGGGGCAGATAACGCGTGGAGCGCTCCAACCAGCGGGTAAAGGTGCCGCGGGCCGGACCGGTGAAATAATTGATGTAATAATGCACCTTCTCGTTTTCAACCACGGGAAAATCAAAGGATACACCGTCGGCGACTTTGGTCGTTCCCTCGTCCTGCGGGGGAACTTCCCCGGCCCCGGACAGCGCCAGGTTATCGGCCAGGGTTTCCGAGTCGACCGGTTCTTCGTCAATGGCGTCGTCCCCGACGAAAAGTTGATCGAAATGGAGCAGGGAGTACGGCGTGCCGCTTTGATCGTCAAAAGGATTGTCGAATTCGGGTTTGAAAAAGGGCTGTCGACCGGCGTTGACCATGCCCGGCGGCGCCATCGCGCCGACCATTTGCCGTTGTGCATTATCGCCGGCGGGAAGCGTTGAAGCCTCCTGGGACAGTTGTGACAGACACCCTCCCAGCATCGGCAATAGCAAGACATACCACCATCTCATGGAGCAAAGACCTCCTGTTTGCAAAACGATAAAAAGGTGAAAAAAATTGGGACGACAAAGGCGGACCGGAAAATTTAATCGGTCCGAAGCGGACTTAGGCTTTTGGCAGATGCAAATTCCGAACCTATTCTCCCGGCCAGAATCGCTTCTCCAATTCATCGAGAAGCGTCCGGAAAGTCGTCCGATCGCGGGCGCTGACCGGGATGGCATTGTAGCGCCGACACATGGGCGTGATCTCCTCGGACGAACATAAATCGACTTTATTGAAAACCAACAATCGCGGAATCCGATCAAGTTCGAGATCGCGCAGGATGCGTTCCACCGCCGCAATCTGCTCGTCGAAACGGGGATTGCTCATATCAACCACGTGCAGCAGCAAATCGGCGTCGTTCAGCTCTTCCAAAGTGGCCTTGAAGGCGCCGAGCAGGCTTTTGGGCAATTTGCGGATAAAACCGACGGTATCGGTAATGATCACTTCGCGCTCCAGGGGAAAGCGCAATCGCCGGGTGGCGGTGTCGAGCGTGGCAAAGAGCAGGTCTTCGGTCAGCACTTCACTCTGGGTCAGGGCATTGAGCAGAGTCGATTTGCCAGCGTTGGTGTAACCGACGATGGACACGATCGGCACCCCGCCGCGAACCCGCTTCTGTCGGCGCTGCCGGCGCCCCTGCGCCATTTGCTTGAGTTGCTCCTCCAGGCGGCGGATACGGTCGCGGATGCGCCGGCGATCGATTTCCAGCTTGGTTTCCCCGGGTCCGCGTCCGCCGATGCCGCCGGCCAACCGGGAGAACGCAACGCCCATGCCGCTCAAGCGGGGGAGAATGTATTTCAGCTGCGCCAATTCCACCTGCACCTTGCCGTCTCGGGTATGGGCGCGGCGGGCAAAGATGTCGAGGATCAGCTGACTGCGGTCGATGACTTTCATCTCGACGATTTCCGCAATGGCGCGCACCTGGCCGGGAGAAAGCTCCTGATCGAAAACCAGCAAAGTGGCGCGCTGCTGCAGGGCGCGGATGATGACTTCCTTGAGCTTGCCTTCTCCCATGAGATATTTGGGATGCAACTGACGCGGCCGCTGGATCACCCGATCAAGGACCACCAGGTTGGCGGTGCGCGCCAGTTCCGTCAGCTCGTCGAGGGAGTCTTCGGTTTCCTGCCGGCCTTCATGACTGACGGAAATGAGAATGGCCCGCTCGCGGGTATCGCCAAGATCGATGACTTCGGCCGCTTTTTCCTCCAACTCGGCCTCGAGGGCGCGGAGAAAAACCGCCAGGTCGAAATCCAGGTCGTAGACGGAGGCCGCGGTGAGGGTTTCAGCGTTCTTTCCCTGCGGATTGGGGGGAAGCAGGTGGGCGTAATGCACCTTCTCCGGCTCGCCGGAACCCCCCACGGCGACAGCCGCCATCAAATCGAGGCGCAGCAGGGCAAGGTCGGTCAGGTCGTCCTGGGTGAGCGCCTCGCCCTTGAGATGGGTGTGGATGCAGCGCAGACCGCGCAAACCGCTGCGCCCCAGGCTGAAACCGGACAGATCGGGGATGACGATTTCCCGGTCGTCGCCCACGATCACGTGATGCACCGTGCCCTGGCGATCAACGATGATCCCCAGCTGGCGGCGCAACTCGTGCGAATGCTCGGCCAGATAACGAGCCAGCTCCGGCGACACCACCTGCCCGGCGGGCATGCGGCGTCGATAAATGCGCTCCAGCGCGTGGAGCTGGCTTGGCTTCAGACCTGCGGTGTTACCGTGGATCACGGTGCGGCAGAAAGGAGCGGGGACAAAGTCCCCGCGTTATGGACAGGTGGCAGATCAGGCCCCCGTAATGTTGTAGCCGGAATCGACAAAATGAATTTCGCCGGTAACCCCGGTGGCGAGGTCCGAAAGAAGATACATGCTGGCTTTTCCCACTTCTTCCTGGGTGGTGCAGCGGTGCAACGGCGCCCTGTCGTCCATCAGTTTGAGTTTTTCCCGGAAATGGGCAATACCCGAAGCGGCCAGGGTTTTGATCGGCCCCGCCGAAACGGCATTGACGCGAATCCCCTTTTGTCCGAGCTCGGCCGCCAGGTAACGCACCGAAGCCTCCAGCGCCGCCTTGGCTACGCCCATGACGTTATAGTTGGGGATGACCCGACTGGCCCCCAGATAGGTCATGGTGACGATGCTGCCGCCGTTCTTCATCAGCGGAGCGGCGCCTCGCGCCATCGCCACCAGCGAATAGGCGCTGATGTCCATCGCCAGGTGAAAACCGTCGCGCGAGGTCTGGGTGAAGGAGTGCTTGAGATCCTCGCGGTTGGCGAAGGCCACTGCATGCACGACGAAATCGATTTCCCCCCAGGTTTCGCCCAGCTTCTGGAATACCGCGTCGATATCGGCATCGCTGGCGACATCGCAGGGTAAAACCAAATCGGAACCGAGACTCTGCGCCAACGGCCGCACACGTTTTTCGAGAGCTTCATTGAGGTAGGTAAAGGCCAGAGTGGCCCCTTCGGCTTTCAACTGCTGCGCGATTCCCCAGGCAATACTCAATTCATTTGCTACACCAAAAATGATGCCGCGCTTTCCTGACATCAGACCCATTGAATCCATCCTCCATATGCGATTGGTAAGTAGGCTTTTTTAGCAGATCCGCCGTGCCAAGGCAAGAATTATGCGATTGTTCTTCTTATTTCGTATTCTTTTTTGCTGCCGCGTCGGTCCCTTTCGGATTGAGTATCTTCAGCAAATCGTCGGCCTTTTTGAAACCAGGCAGCAGCACCCCGTCGGGAAGAACCAGGGTGGGCGTCGAGCGGATGCCCAACTCCTGGGCCAGGGCGATATTGCGGTCGATCGCCGGCGTTTCGCACAACGGCGGCGGCACCGGCTTGCCGGCAAAGCTGTCTTCGAGCATGGCCAGAGACTTGTTGCAGACGACGCTTTTGGCAATTCCGTAGGCGTTGGGGTGCATCTGCAAGGGAAACATCTTGATCAAAAAGGCAATATCCGGATTGCGCTGCACCACGTCCTTGAGTTCCGCATGCAGACGCTTGCAGTAGGGGCATTCCGGGTCGGTAAAGACAATGATCTTCGTCTTTGCTTTGCTTTTTCCAAGCAGGATGGCATCTTCCAGGGGGATTTTGCCGATATCGATTTTGTTCAGGTCGGCCATGCGCTGGCTGGTGATATTCTGTTTGTCGGCCAGGCGGATGATGTTGCCGGTAAAGACGTATTTTTTGGAAAAATCGACATAAAGGGGAAATTTCTGATTGCCCTTCTCCACTTCGACGGCCCAGAAACCGGGAACTTCCGAACGCTCCACCTTGATCACGCGATCCACGCCCCCCTGCAGAAGATTGCCGGCTTCCTGCAGGCTCATTTTGTGGCAGTCGGCGCATTGGCGCTTATCGCCGGCAACCTGGGCAAAGGAGTGGGCGGCCACCGGCAGAAAAAGAAGGAGCAGCAGAGCCATGAATGTTTTCATCGGTACAATCTCTCCGTTGGAAATAAGGGGGCAAAGGCGCAACATGCTACCCTGTCGGAGTTCTTTTGGCAAGATGCAGCCGAGAGCATTTGCAAAAGACGCGGGAAAAACCGGAGGACCTACGTGGACAGCGGATCTATTTTCCGCTGAACCGTCCGTTGCCCGGCGCCAGAAAGGTCAACGGCCATTCCTCGCTTTGCCATGATTGTCTGTTTGACACTTGCGCCGCCAACCCATAAGATGCCGCAATTTCCACCCCTTCGGAGCCGCGCATGGATTCGATTTCCCTTATCGGCATCGCCGTCGCCCTGGCGATGGATGCCTTTGCCGTCGCTTTGGCGGCGGGCTTGTCTCTCGACGCGATCACCGGCCGGCATCTGTTTCGCCTTGGGTTCCATTTCGGCCTGTTCCAGGCGGGGATGCCGGTCCTCGGCTGGATAGCCGGCATGACGGTGCAGCGGTGGATAGCCGCTTACGACCACTGGATCGCGTTTGTCCTGCTGGCGCTGGTCGGCGGCAAAATGATCCGTGAGGCGCTGCACGAAGGAGAAGCCAAAGCGAAACGGGATCCCACCCGCGGCTGGACGATGATCATGCTCTCCATCGCCACCAGCATCGATGCGCTGGCGGTGGGGCTTTCCCTGGCGATGCTCGAGGTCAGCATCTGGCTGCCAGCCGCCGTGATCGGCCTGGTCTGCGGCGCACTCACCGTCACCGGCATGCTCCTCGGCCGCCGCGCCGGCACGGAATGGGGCCGGCGGGTGGAAATTTTCGGCGGCGTCATCCTCATTGCAATCGGCGGCAAAATTCTCTTGGAACATACGATTTTTCAGTAATCCCCCGCCTCCGCAACCCGGCGCGCCAAGGATCAACCGGACGAAAGCTTGAGCCCGAAGATGCCGCCGACGATCACCAGCAGACAGAAGAGCCGCCAGAACCCCGCCGGCTCGCCAAAGAGCAATATGCCCAGCACCGCCGTGCCCACCGCGCCGATCCCGGTCCAGACCGCGTAAGCGGTGCCGACCGGAATCGTCCGCAGCGCCTGCGCCAAAAAGAAAAAGCTGATCCCCATCGCGGCGATCGTCAGCAGCGACGGCAGCGGCCTGGAGAAGCCCTGGGTGTATTTAAGCCCAAGCGCCCAGGCGACTTCGAAGAGCCCGGCGAAGAACAGCAGCAGCCAGGGGGAACGGGGAAGAACATCGAAAATCATGTCGGCTCTCTTTTAATTCAGCTGTTTGCGGCGGTATAGAACGTGGCGAAAGTGCGGATATTGCGTCGCCTCGACGGTTTCCCACGTCGCCAGAGAAAACGGTGGAAACAGGATATCCCCGGCATATTCGTCGATAATCCACGAAATGCGCAGTTCGTCGGCCATCGGCAGCGCCTCGGCGTAAATGTCGCGCCCGCCGATGAAAAACAGTTTTTCAGCATCCCCGCCCAGCGCCAGCGCCTCCTGCAGGTTGCGGCAGATCTCGACCCCCGGCATCGCCGGCGGCAGCGTGCGGCTGACCACCAGGTTGCGCCGATCCGGCAGCGGACCACCGATCGCCTCGAAGGTCCGTCGCCCCATGACGATGGTATGTCCTTGGGTCAAGGCGCGAAACAGGCGAAGTTCCTGCGGCAAGTGCCAGGGAATGGCATTGCCGCAGCCGATCACCCGCTGTTCGGTCATGGCGACGAGAATGATTTTGGTCATGGGAAACCTCCGGGAAGCAGCTGTCGGCTTTCAGCTACTTCAAAACCTCGCGACGGCGATCCTCTTCGAACCGCTCCGTTCCCGCCGGTGCGCCCGGCGCCTTTCGGGGCCGCTGTAGGCGCGCGCCTGGCGTTCGATAAGGGAGGCGTAATAGCCGCCGGCCGAGGTATTGTAACCCTGTTCCAAGGTCAGCAGCAATATCAGCAGCACCAGCCAGCGGTGCGGCCGGGCAAAGGCCATTGCCCGCCGCCAGCGCGTTAAAGCGCCGGCAGTCATCAGCCTTCTCCCCGGACAAACAAAAACCGCGTCATCCTCGCATTTAAATTTCGGCTTGCGCCAAGCTTGCGGGAAGGGGGCGAAACTCTTTGCCGATTCGCAAAACCGGCGCCGATCACCGGCGGAAATCGTCGTCGCCGGCTTGACATCCGCCATGTCCAAACAATAATTAAGCATCGTAAATAAAACCGAAACAGGACCACCCCTTCCATTACACTCTCCGCCCGCGCCGGCCATTGACCTTGGCAATGACTTGGCCGGCGGAAATTTCACATCTCGTTCGGCGCCTCCGGCCGTGAAAGGGTTCAACAGCATGGCAGACATTGAAGTCAGAGTCAGGGCATTTATCGTGGAAAATTTTCTTTTCGGCGACGGAGCCGGACTTGAGGAGGAAACCTCTTTTCTGCAATCCGGAATCATCGATTCAACCGGCGTCCTGGAACTGGTCGGTTTTATGGAAGAAGAGTTCGATCTGGTCGTTCGCGATGAAGAACTGATCCCGGATAATCTGGATTCCATTGGCCGGGTAGCCCGCTATCTGCGGGTTAAAGCGGGCAAAGAGATGCTGAAAATGCCGGTTTCGGCAAGCATGTGAAACCTGGAACGGAATGACACCGCATGAACTGCAGATTTGTAATCAAACGCCTGATGCTGGGCCTGGCTCTGCTCGCCGTCAGTCCCCTCATTCTGCTGGCGCGCCTCGGGCTGGCGCTGGGCACTGATGCCATCTTCAATATCGGAGCGCAGACCCTCGCCCTGGTTCCCGCCCTGCCCGGCAGCTTTCTGCGGGTGGCGTTTTACAAGGGGACGCTGAAACGCATCGGCTCCGACGTGCGGATTTCCTTCGGCAGTTACTTCTCCAAAAGCTCTGCGGCACTCGGCAACTGGGTCAATATCGGCGCCTATTGCATTCTGGGCAACGTCGAAGTGCACGATGAAGTGCTCATCGCCAGCCGGGTGAGTCTGTTGAGCGGTAAATACGAGCACGGCAGCGCCTTTGCACCGGTCTCCGGAGGCGGCGATCGACCGAGCGAAGGGATTCGCGTCGGCGCCAAAACCTGGATTGGCGAGGGCGCCATCATCGCCGCGGATGTTGGCGGCAACTGCCTGGTGGCGACCGGCACGGTGGTGACCAGGCCGGTGCCGGATGGCACCATGGCCGCCGGCAACCCGATGAAACTGGTGAAAATGCAGCCGTTCATTGCGGTCGTCCCGAATTCTTCCGGAAGCGATCGCCTCCGCTCCGTCTGAGGGAGCAGCAAACATGTTCACATGCGGACCGTCAGCTTGCACAAAAAATAAATTTTCGCGAATTTCTGGGAATATTGTCATGGCCATGCTGATGCTTTCATTCCTCGCCTCCCCGCTTCTGGTTTCCGCCTGCCGGCAAAATGCGTCGACCGCCCAGACTTCCCGGGCTCCAGCCGTCGAAGCCTTGACCGAAAAAAGAATTCTCTTTGCCCACCAGTCGGTGGGCGCCGATATCATGGCCGGCATAGCTGAACGTTTCACCGATGAGAAGATGCCGTTGCGCATTGTCCAGGCCAGCGATTTGCCCGCAGATGGCGGCTATTTCGCGCACGCCTTCAACGGCGGCAATGGCGATTTTCACGGAAAACTCGACGATTTCGCCAGGCTTCTCGCCGCCGGGCCAGGTCATGGGGCGGATATCGCCATTTTTAAATTCTGCTATCTCGATTTGCCCGCCGATGCCGATGCGGAAGGACTTTTTCAGCGCTATCGGCAACGCATGGGCGAACTGGAGCAGACCTACCCGCAGCTGCGCCTGATCCATTGCACCGTCCCGCTGACCCGCAGGCAGACCGGCCCCAAGGCCTGGCTCAAGCGTCTGCTCGAACGACCGGTCACCGGTGTCGAGGACAATCTGGTCCGCGCCCGCTTCAACGACCTGCTCCGCCACACCTATGGCGATGCCGTTTTCGATCTCGCCGCCGCAGAGTCGACCTGGCCCGATGGCCGGCGAGAAATCGTCTCCCGCGGCGAGGCGACCGGCTACGCCCTGGTGCCCGACTACACCGACGATGACGGCCATCTCAACCGATTTGGCCAGCAGGTGGTGGCCGAACGCTTCCTTTCCTTTCTCCTGAACCTGTAGCCGATCATCCCGCCCAGCGGCTTCTCCATTTCCGGCATCCCATTGCCGATTTGCCGGCGAAACTTTCGGCAAGCAATCTCTTTATCCGCATACGATTTTTGGCGTCCAGCGGCAAAGAGTCCACGGGTTGCTATACTCCCTTTCAAGGCAGGCGACAGATGAAATTCGCCCCGAATCTGCGACCACACTCAGTGAAGGAGGAAGGGAAATGGGACTTGAAATTTCCAGCCCGGTGATCCGCAACCAGAAAATACCCCAGCATTACACTTGCGACGGGGATAACGTTTCGCCGCCCCTGCAGTGGGGGGATATCCCGGAAGGGGCGAAAAGCCTGGCTTTGATCGTCGAGGATCCGGACGCGCCCGGCGGCGCTTTCATCCATTGGGTGATGTACAACATTCCGCCCGACGTGCGGCAGTTGCCCGAAGATGTCCGGCGCGACGAAACCCTGCCCAATGGCGCCTGCCAGGGAATCAACGACTTCGGCAAAATCGGCTATGGCGGCCCCTGTCCGCCCGGCGGCAACCACCGTTACTTCTTCAAGTTGTTCGCCCTCGACGTCCGCCTCGATCTCGAATCGGGGGCCACCCGGGAGCAGCTGACCGAGGCGATGCAGGGGCATATTCTCGCCGCTACCGAGATCATGGGCAATTACGCCCGGCATTAAGTCGCCGGCAAGCCGCTACGCCTTGCGGTCCGTCCCGCACAAGACAAAACCGCCGGCATTGCGATACGAATGCCGGCGGCTTGGTTCAGCTTGAAATTTTCAGGATGCTTTAGCGCGAATCCTGCAAGTAGCGGTAAAACTCGGCGTTGGTGGACAGCACCAGCCGCCCGTTGTCGCCGATGGTTTTGCGGTACGATTCGAGGGTGCGCACGAAGGAATAAAAGGCGGCGTCGCGGCCGTAGGCGCCGGCGTAGATGGAAGCGGCTTTGGCATCCGCCGCGCCGCGAATTTCCACCGAACGGCGATAAGCCTCCGATTCGATGCTGCGCAGCTCTTTCTGCATCTGGCCGAGGATATCGGCCTTCTCCCCTTCTCCTTCCGAGCGGTACTGGGCGGCGACCTTGTTGCGCTCGGAGACCATCCGCTCGTACACCCGCTGCCGCACCTGATCGACGTAATTGATTCTCTTGATCTGCACGTCGATCAGTTCGATGCCGTATTCGGGAATGCTGTTGCGCGCCTGTTGCAGGATACTGTCGAGGATTTCTTCCCGGCCGTCCAGATTGGCGACATCGATCAATTCCCCATCCAGATCGATCAATTCACGGGTGCCCTCCGGCGGCTGATAATCCTTGCCCCGCACCAGTTCGAGCAGCAGGTGGCCGGAGACGGCGTCGCGCACCACCGAATCGAGGATGTCGTCGAGGCGGCTCTGCGCGCCGCGCTCGGTGGCCACCGTCTTGTAGAAAAGGAGCGGATCGACAATGCGCCACCGGGCGGTGGTATTAATCCAGATGTATTTTTTGTCCTTGGTGGGAATCTGGTTCGGATCGCCGTCCCACTTTATAATGCGCTTCTGAAAGCGCCGCACATCCTGCACCACCGGCAGTTTGAAATGAATTCCCGCCTGCTTGGTATCCCCCACCGGCTTGCCGAACTGGGTGATCAGCGCCTGCTCCCCTTCTTCCACCACGTAAACCCCGCCGAGCAGGATCAGGACGATAATGACTCCGACAACAAGCAACAGTTGTTTTTTCATTGCGCCCCTCCTTTCTTCTCGCTGCGCAACGGCAGCAATGGGAGGGCTCCGCTCCCCTTCTCGTCCATGATGTAGACTTCTTCCAGGCGCGGCAGCACCTCTTCCAGGGTCTCCAGATAAAGACGCCGCCTGGTCACCTCTGGCGCCTTGCGGTACTCGGTCAGCAGGGCGAGAAAGCGGCTGGTTTCCCCTTCAGCCTCGTTGATCCGCTCGATAGCGTAGCCCTCGGCTTCGAGAATCGTGCTGCGCGCCACGCCCCTGGCCTTCGGCACTTCGCGGTTATACTGCTCGCGCGCCTGCAAAATGAGGCTCTCCTTCTGCTGCTCCGCCTCGTTGACTTCGTTGAAAGCGGCCTTCACCGGACCGGGGGGGTTGACGTCCTGAAACTTGACGGTGACGATGCGGACGCCGATGTCGTAGTCGTTAAGGGCGGCTTGCAACTCCTTTTGCACATTGTCGGCGCCTTCGGCGCGCGCCGTGGTGAGCACTTCGCTGACATTGGAATTACCGACAACCTTGCGCACCATCGCCTCGGCAAGATCGCGGATTGTCCCTTCCGGGTCCTTGATCTTGAACAGGAACTTGTACGGATCGGCGATCTGGTACTGCACGATCCACTCAATGTCGCTGACGTTGAGGTCGCCGGTCAGGGTCAGCGACTCCTCTTCCAGATCTTTATTCGTGTAGGTGGTTTGCGCGCCAATCATAGCCGTGCGGAAACCGAATTCTTCCTTGAGCACCCGGCCGGTCTTCACCAGAAAAACCTTATCCACGCCGAAGGGAATCTTGAAATGCAGCCCCGATTCGGAAAAGCCGCTGAAGCTGCCGAAGCGCAGCACCACGCCGGTTTCTTCCGTGCCCACCTGGTAAAAGCTGCTGCGGACGCCGATAAAGACGACGAGCAGCAGTATGATCCAGAGGAAAATTTTCCCCGGCGGCTGGAATTCCTTGAGCCGGTTGATCGCCTGACCAACCTTCTCCTCCACCTCTTTTGCGTCTTTTTCCCACTGCCAGTTCTGCATTGTGCCTCCTTGGATTAATTCCAGCACGGCAGTCAACCATATAACCGGCCGAAAGGCAAGAAAAGCCGGTTGCGCGCCGTTCTTCACCGGACGACGGGGACGACGGGGACGGATTGACGGAGCAACCGAAAGCGGCTAGAATTTAACGAATTACAAGGAGGTCACCATGGCTGAAAACGACTGCACCAACCCGGAACAACATTGCGACATGCATGCCTGCCAGTTGAAGCACAAGGACATGAGCCCGAAAATTCAGAGCTTTTTCGACAACCCGCGTTATGCCTGCACCAACTGCGGCGCCAAAACGCATGACGCGGCGAACCTCTGCAAACCCAAGCCTTTGTAAGCCGCCGAAAATTCGTTAAGATTTCCGTAGCGCCCGCCAACGGCGCCGGCATTTCTCCGGCGCCGTTTCCCATTTTCAGTTTTTTCATACCCGAGTGAAATCCATGAAGATCGTCTGTTTATTGGGAAGTCCGCGCCGCAACGGCAACAGCGCCGTTCTGGCCCGCCATTTTCTCGCGCACGCCGAAAGTCTGGGCGGCAAAACGATGAGTTTCGTCCTGAATGATCTGCCGATGCGGGGCTGTCAGGCGTGTGAGGCGTGCAAAACCGGTCACGAGAGCTGCGTGGTGTCCGATGGTCTCAGCGAAGTCCTCGACGCGGCTTTCCATGCCGATCTTCTGGTTTTCGCCTCGCCGGTTTACTATGGCGACGTGAGCGCGCAGTTGAAAATGTTTATCGACCGCACCTATTCCTACCTGAAACCTGGCTATATCGCCCTGAAGCATCCGAATCGCCTCCCCGAGCGCAAGCCGCTGGTATTCATTCTTGCCCAAGGCCACCGCGATCCGCAGGCCTTTGACGATATCGTGCCGCGCTACAGCAAGCTCTTTCACTGGACGGGCTTTGCCGATGCGCATCCGCTGCGGGTTATCGATATCTATCATCGGGGGGATGTCGAAAAGAAACGGCCGGAGGTGTTTACAGAACTGGAGCGACTGGCGGAAAAACTCCTGCGAGACGCCAATACCGACAATTCCTCGATTCCTTAGATTTTCAACTTCCGCCGGAGAAAACGAAACGGCCCTATCCGCGCCTTCTTCCAATACGTGTTTTCCCATGAGCAGAAAATATCTGACATCCTGATTCGATCGGCCGTAGGATGGCCGCTTTGTGGGAGGTCGCCGTTTCGCCGGAGTCCACTTTTGGAGGGGAGTTGTTACCGAGCCCCTTTGAAAAAATTATTCGCCGATTTTTTTAAACAACCGAAATATCTTCTCCGTCTGCTGATCGTCATCGCGGCAGTCGGCCTGCTCGCCATCCTCATCCTGGCTACCTTGAGTTTCTGATCATCCTGCCCTGCGCGTTTTTCTCCGAAACCCTCGCCCTGGCCGAAAGACTCCGTTCGGCCATCCGCGACGTGCCGTTTTCTTTTGCCAACCATTCCTGGCAGGTCACCGCCAGTCTGGGAATTGCCATCACCGAGGACCAGCCGCAGCGCTTCGGTCTGGCGCTGGAACGGGCCGACGAGGGGTTGTATCTGGCAAAAAAACGGCGGCCGCGACCGGGTGGCCTGGGTCGACCCGGAACAACGAATTTCCTTGCGGCGCGACGAACAAGAGGCCTTTCCGCCGTCAGCCTGACGGGCCCTGAGTCAAGCCCGCGCTCCA
>Ga0265293_10001586_pt1 | contig 48882 bp, 52 predicted proteins | sample Munlanlewell138R_FD_192505 | JGI IMG/M metagenome (GOLD analysis project Ga0265293, IMG submission 192505) | Leachate microbial communities from a municipal landfill in Southern Ontario, Canada - Leachate well 138R | ecosystem: Engineered > Solid waste > Landfill > Unclassified | place: Canada... | reverse complement strand
TCTGCCTGACACGGGGATCGGCCAGGGAGGCGCAGACCTGGATCAGCATGACGGCTCGTTCTTGTCCCGGCGCTGTCGGCAGCAGCGCGACAAGATCCACCTCCCGGCCTGTCTTGGTTTTGTGATAGAAGATTTCCGACGTCACCCGCCGTAGCGCGGTGAACACCAGATTCTCCAGTAGGTTGTCGCGGTTGGTGAGAATGCCGGAGCTGACCGAGGTGACCAGGGCGTGGTCGATACAGTAGACCTTGCGGGGATTGACGCTGATCCGGGTCGGCGAACAGGAAAAGATGTTCACGCTGAACAGCAGCCCGGCATCCTCGAAGGCGACGAGCCAATCGACCACTGAGCTTTTGCGCACCCGGTGGTTGAGGGATCTCAGGTAGTCGGTCAGATGACTGACGGCGTAGAAAGATCCGGTGTTGTCCACCAGCCAATGGGCCAGATCGATCACCGCCCGGGGGTGGAAAATGTTGTGGTGCCCGATGATGCTGGCGAGGATGGTGTTCCAGCTCGTTTGATGCGCCTCAATGCACTGCCGCTGGTCGAGTCGGTTGACGCCGGGAAAGCCGCCGACCTGCCAGTAGTCCTCGAACGCCTTCTGGATGGTCAGCCGCTGCTTAGTGGATAGCGGACCATCGCTCTCGATGCCTTTGCTGTCGAGGAACTCCTGGAACGAAAGCGGGAAGATCTCCCAGGAGACGATCCGGCCGGTCAATGGACTGGCGGTTTCCTCATCCGGCGAGGGCAGCAAGGAACCGGCCACGGTGACCTCGCACTTTCCGCTGCGCATCAAGCGGTCGATGAAGAGCTGCCAGTGCGGGAGCGCCTGCACCTCATCGAAAAAGCAGTGAACCGTCTCAGTGCCGCGCTTCTGAGGATGGAGCGCGAAATAGGCCTCCAGGGTGAGGTCCGGATTTTCGTGCCGCAGCCAGTAAAGCCGGTCGTCGGCCAAGTCGAGATAAAGGATATTCTCGCGGGGAACACCGCTCTCGATAAGCTGCCGGATGTGCAGACGCAGCAAGGTGGTCTTGCCGCTTCCCCTGACGCCGGTGACCACCGAGACCTTGCCCTGCAGGCTGCCAATTGCGACACGCCGGGGCAGCAGTCCACCTGGCGGCTCAAGATTCTGGTATTCGCGGATGATTCGTTTCAGGCATTCGATCATGGCATGGCCTGGTGCTCCCTGTTCGTTTTGGCAACCGGTGTCATTCATGCTTGGCGTGCCGGAAAAAGCAAATGGTTTGTCGAAACGGAAGGCGATACTGTTCGATTCCGTTTTCGCGGAACCGAACCGCCGTCCGAAATGGCTGCCGGGAACAATTCCGCTGATAGGCAATAAGACGGGAAGTTGGAGCAGGATTTACGGTCTCCGGCCGAACTGCAAACCCTTGACCCTCGTCCGGTGCAGGGAAATCGGGGGAGAAAAACGCTTCCTTTGACATGAACCGCCGCCGGATGTCGGCGAGCATTATTTTTAATGTTACATCAATAGCTTATGGGGCAAGTCGAGGGTGGAGGCTGTTTTGTGCCAGGTCGACGCCACCTCCACCAGCTTTCTTTTTAAAATCAATAACTTGCTTGCGATTCTGGCGTGTCATTGTTTCGGGGTTATTCGGGGTGGTTTCAGCCTCAGAATGACACGATAAATGACACGCTTTTTATTGGGTGGCCGAGAATTTTTCCTCGGCCCGGCTGCCTGCCTGGTCATCGGCGGACGGCATCCATTTTCCATAGACCCGGATGATCATGGCCCAGTTGCTGTGGCCCATCTGTCGCGCCACCCACATAGGGTGCTCCCCAGCCGACAGCATCATGGATGCATAGGTGTGGCGCGTTTGATAGGGACGCCGGTATCGCACCTGCGCCTGGCGCAACGGTCTTACCCAGTATTTCCTGATTTCTTGGTCGCCAGTCCATTGCGTTCCCTTGATGGGATGCGCGAAGACAGGGCCTCCGGTGAGTGAATCCCCCCGGGGAATCGCGGAGCCTGTTTTACTTTAACCAAACAGGCTCCGCGATTCCCCGGGGCGATTCAGTCTGGTCGGCCAGCACGTCTGCGAGTGTGGTGCGCAGGTCGGCCAGTAGCTCAAAGACTTCGTTCTCGTAGACCGCTGCGGCCGGGTTCGCTTGCACTTCGCCGGTTTTGGCGGCATAGGCGAGGATCGAGGGGAATTCCTCTTCCACGCTGGTTTCGACCCGATTGAAGAGGATGCGTACCCGGTCGGGGTCTACGCCCAGTTCCGCCAGGGCGGCCACGGTTTTGATGGTTTCGCGCTGGGCCTTGCCGGTGCTGATGACGGGCAGTACGAAGTAGCTCATTTCCTCGTGGGCCCCTTCGTAGCGCATCATGTGCGTCAGAAAATCCTCGATGTTGCTGGCCCCCACGTCCACGATGGCATCGTCTCGGGTGAGCAGTTCGCGAAAGAGCCGGCCAAAGTGTTCGCCGCGCAGCTGATCGGCTTTCAGGCCCAGATCGGCGCCGGTTTCGTTGGTGGACTCCACGGCGAAAATCTGAGCACCGTCCATGCGGGGTGCGAGCAGGTGGGAGGCGACGACGGTCTTGCCGACCGATCCGGTGTAGTTCAGGACTGCAACTTTCATGGGTTCATTCCTTGTCTTGGGTGTTGATGGTGTCATCGGTGGCTTTGGCGCGATTGGCCAAGCCTTCACGGCGCAGGGCCTCCAGGTCGATGCGCATGTTGCGGATCTTGCGTAGGTCACCTGGCGTCTGGATACGACTGGGGCGCCCCTGGATTGCATCCAGCGGTGACGGTGCGGGTGAGCGTCACCGTCTCCAGCGCATGGACCTCGTAGACGGGCTCCTGAGTGCCAGTGGCAGCATCGTAGTGGTAGCCCCGTTTGCGCCATTTATAGGCTGTGTTGGCATAGGCACGATTCAGGTAGTCGGCATCGCATTTGCCTGCTCCGTGCGAGATGGCCTCCACTCGCTCGGGCATGCCAGGGTCGGCAGCCGCTGGGCACTGGCCCAGGAAGGATCGGCGGGCGGCCACCGTTGCGTCCCAGTCCAGGCCGTGGCGGTTGAATTTCTTGATGCCGAAGTAGTGCTCCAGGGATGGGCTGCATTCGCCCGGCCGCAGGCTGGAGGACAGACACAGCGTGGCTTCGCAGGCAAGACGTGGAATGCCAGTGAGCAGATCGGCGGCGTCGGCGGCATGGACAGCAGGAGCCAGGGCGCAGGCGAACGCCAGCGCCCCAGCCCGCAAGGCGGGAAGGGTTTGCATGAGGGAGTCTCCGGGGAGGTAAAACGAGGCGCCGGACCGTAGATGGGTCAGGGCAGGATGAGGAAGATCAGATTAAGACAGGTAAAGCGCGACACGGTCGCTGGTCCATGTTGCGACGCCGGTGCCGAAGAAGTCAGCGTCTTCGGTCCATATCGGGCAGTTGAGCGCCATCGCGCACGCCAGGATGGGCCAGTCATTTGCATCGCGGGTGGCAATACGATCAAGCGCCTGAGTTTTGTAGGGTGTGTATATTTCGGCCATCAGTGGGCGGACGACAGCTTCCAGCTTGTCCAGGACCGCCATCAACGGGCCTTCTGGTACACCGCGCTTCTGAAGTAGTGCCGGCAGATAGGTTCTCGCATCCATATATGCTACATCGGGCGCGAAGAATTGAACGCTTGCTGCGTGGTCCCAGATCAGTTGTCGAGCGCGTGTGCCTAGAATGGCGCGGATCAGGATGTTGGCATCCAGGACGATCACTTTGGCCTGCATCAGCGCAGCCCTTTACGTCGTGCCCTTTTGTAGTCGGCAATGATGTCGTCGGTGGCAACCTTGTGCTGAGCCAGAAGATCGTCCAGGGCCTTGCTGGCCTGTTTCAGGGCTTCCAGTTCGGCAGCGTCTTGGCCTCGGGCTGGGATGAAATAGCCTACGGTCTGCCCATGGCGTGTCACTGCGACCGGGCTACCGGACGCAATGAATTCAGCCAGGCCAGTCCGAAATTCCCGGATTCCTACTTTGGTCGCTTCCATGGTAGGTTCCTCCTGCATTATTTGTGAATCTATGTGTACACATTCTATCGGTTGCAGGCTGATTTGCATAGTGTGTAGGGGGCTTTATAGCTGGTACAGGTTGGTCAGCGCAGTCGCTGCAGGTTCTGGTGTGCCAGGTCGATTTGTTCTGGCTTGGCCATGGCCCGCACCAGGTGCACGGTTTCCACGGCGGCTCGGTGGGTATCGTGCAGTTGGCCCAGATCGGCCACGATCTGGCGCAGTAGCGTCAGTTCTTCTTGCAAGGTGTCGTCAGCAGCCAGACGCCGGCGGACATAGTTGGACAGGGACAGCCCGGACAGGGCCGCTGCCTCGCCCAGGCGCGCAGCATGAGACGGGGTCACCCGGATACGGATGACCTCGGAGAGAGGCTCATTCATGGGAATTCCTTGCTGGGTAGGGACGCCGTTCAATGAAGGGCAGAGATACGGTGCTTACTGCGGTGTTCTGAGCAGAATGACACGATTACGCCATGCAATGCTTGGAAAACCGCATAAATACGGTAAAGAGCGGGGGTTCAATTCCCCCGGCTCCACCAGTTCCAAGGGTCTGGATAGTCTCCAGGCCCTTTTTCTTGTACGATTCCACACGCCACGTGGGGTTCCGACCATCCGCGCTGCGGGTGGCTACCGGTCGAAATGCCCGGAATCGGCCACTTTCTCAGCCAGGCCCGTCTCTTTTCTCCGTTTGGCTTGCGGGTAGGCGCAGATGCGGGGCTTGCAGAATCAACCACTTACGCTTGATGGTTCATCGTCAACCAAGGTACCCGGTCAGGCATCCAACGCGCTACACTGGTGCAATGGGAACTTATACGTTACCATTCAGTCCATGAGCTACCAGATTCTGATCGGCGGTGGCACCAAGAAGCGACAGCAGCGGAATATTGACCAAGCAGTAGCGCTGTGGGAAGACTACAAGCGCTGCAAGGCATTAAATAGACAAGGAAAATGAACATGGCACTGACCCGTGATTTCAAAGAGACCGTGGCCGCGCGCGTGCAGAACGATCCGGCCTTTGCGCAGGCGCTTCTGGACGAGGCCATCACCCTGTTTATCAATGGCGAGCCAGAACCAGCCAAGCTGATCCTGCGTGACCTGGTGAACGCCACGGTCGGCTTCGAGGCGCTGGCCGAGGAGCTTCACAAGCCGGCCAAGAGCCTGCACCGGATGCTCTCGCAATCGGGTAACCCGACCATGAGCAATATCTCGGCAGTGTTTGCCGCCATCAAACGTGCGCTCAAGGTCGAAGTGCACACCCAGATCGTGGTGGCCTGACTTTCAGGTATCAAACGCCGCCACCACTTCACGCTGCGTCGCCCAGTCGGTCGGTAGCGGATTGCGCTGAAACCACAGCAGGCTCATGCACCGGGGCTGTTGCCCGGCCAGGTTGCTCTGGATGATGGCAGGCTCCAGCAAGGTCAAGCGCAGTAGTTCGTTGACCGTCGAATGGTGCAAGCCTTCGCGCTGGGCGATCTCGCTGCCGCTGCTGACCGCGCCATCGTCCAGCAATTGTTGCCAATAAAACGCCCGCGTGAGCGCCACCTGCAAGGGCTGGTCGATCTTTGTGGCCACCTTGCCCGGTGCATTGACCTGGCCGTCAGGCCGGACCACCACCTTGCCGGCACCACGCTTGCGGATCTTCAGCGGAATGAAGGTTGACAGATTGACCTGCCCGCCGTCCCGGCGTTCGCGGGCGATGGCTACGCCTACAGTCTGCACTTTCGGTTTCATACCCCCTCCTCCTGCTGTTCCCATTCCTGTAGCTCTGCACCGATAGTGCCGGGCGCAAGCTCACCAGCCAGATCCTGCCAGCCCTGACCGCGCCAGATAATTTCCAGTCCATCGTCGGCCATCACCACACGTTCAATCAGCAGTTGCGCCAGTCGGCATTGCTCGGCTGGGAACAAGTCTCGCCACAGGCTGGCCAGGTTGCGCATTGGCAGCACCACCTGCGGCTCGGTGAGGTTGGGTCGGATACCCCGATGTCGCCTTTGCTATGAGCAACGCTTGAACGGAGAGCCGGATGCGCTGAGAGGTGCAAGTCCGGTTCGGGGAGGAGAGGCCGGGAGATAGCTCGACTACGCCCGGTCTCTTACTCCACTATCGACTTGGCAGGGATGGCTGTATGTCGCCTTCATCATCGACGCCTACGCCAAGCGGATCGTCGGCTGGCGGGTCTCGAGCAGCATGACGACAGACTTCGTTCTGGATGCGTTGGAGCAGGCCATCTATGACCGTAGGCCAGCGCAATCCGATGGGCTCATTCATCACTCGGACCGGGGTTCCCAATACGTGTCGATCCGGTACTCAGAGCGCTTGGGACAGGCCGGCATCAACCCTTCCGTTGGTAGCACGGGCAGCGCATATGACAATGCCCTGGCCGAAACGATCAACGGTTTGTACAAAACCGAAGTGATTCACCGCCGGGGACCCTGGAAAACCAAGGCTGCCGTGGAATTGGCCACCCTGGAATGGGTATCGTGGTTCAACCATCAACGCCTATTGGAATCGATCGGCGACATCCCGCCTGCAGAGGCTGAAGAAAAGTACTATCGTCAACTTGCAGCACAGGCTATGCAGCCTGTTTTACTTTAACCAAACAGCCTCCACAATTCCTGGGGGGATTCACGTCACTATCGGCGGGGCCATCAAACTGACCGGGGCCAGCCGCAAGACGCTGAAGCAGCACTTCCGGGCGCTGGTCGAGCGCGGCACGCTTGATCAGCACGGCAGTGGCCGTGGAGTTTGGTATGGCTTGCGCTGAGGGCTGCGGGTTTCCTTGCCGGAGCGCGCGGTGTATTGCACCGCAGTTCGCCTCAAAGTCCGCCTGCGCACACAAGAGTGGTGCCGGTGACATATGAAGCTGCTGGAGAGGCCAGCCAAATAATGGCCTCGGCTATTTCTGCAGGTTCCGCCAGTCGGCCCAGGGGTATTCTGGGCGCGATACGAGCGGGCCGGTCGGGCTCGCCCGCTGTGGCGTGTATTTCGGTCAGGGTGCTGCCCGGTGCCAGCCCGCAGACGCGAATGCCCTGTGGCGCGACCTCTTTGGCCAGGCCCGCAGTGAAAGCCTCCAGCGCAGCCTTGCTGGCGGCATAGTGTACATACTCGCCTGGACTGCCGGTACGCGCCGCGATGGAAGAGATGTTCACGATCACACCGCGCACGCCATGTCGAGAAAAGCTGGCGAGTGCTTCACGGGCGCACTGCATGGCACCCAGCACATTGACTCGGAATACCTGCTCGATGATTGCTTCTTCGGTTTTCTCGAAAGGCCCAATAGGCCCGGTGATACCGGCATTGTTGATCAGACCGTGCAGCGGGCCCACTCGATCCTCGATGAACGCAAACATGCGGCCTATCTCTTTGGTGCAGCCGATATCGGCCTGGATGGTGTAGGCCGTGCGCCTCAATCCCCGGATCTGATCTGCCACGGCTTCTACCGCATCGCGGTGACGAGAATAGTTCAGGACGACGCCATATCCTGCACGAGCAGCTGCCATGGCAGTGGCCGCGCCAATGCCGCGACTTGCACCGGTAATCAGCAGTGTATCGGATCGATGGTGTTCGGACTTGGTCATGGTTGTGGTTATGGTGATTCATTGTGGCAGGACGAGCCTGGCAGATCGGATAATGCCGCGTGCGGGCATGCGATAAGGTCCGTGACGCCCATATCATGGCCCAACTGCGCCAGCAATGTCGTGACTTGCCCACGGTGGTGCGTCTGGTGATTGAATAGGTGCAACAGGATTGCGTCCAATGTCCGGGTGGTTTCGTGGCCTTGTGAAATAGAGCGATAAGTCACGGCACGGTCGAGGTCGGCAGGTTGCAGCGCGGATATGGTCCGGCAGATGGCAAGATCGGTCAGATGGCGCTGTCGTGCCAGTTCGGGGAACTCGGCAAAGAGCTGCTGAGACAGAGAATGAACCGGAAAAGGCTGGTTCGCAAGCCGTCCGAGCCATACGCGATCGCTCAGAATAATGTGGTTCAGTGTGGCATGGATACTGCCGAAGAAGGCCTTCATGTCGAGATGGAGCTCGTCGTCGCTCAATTTGGCGCAGGTTTGATACAACCTGTCATTCATCCATTGATTGTAGTGAGCCATCAAGACGTATAGGCGTAGATCTCGCATTGCAGTCCTTTATATGAGGTCCAGTACGTTCATATGTCAGTAGCCTGGAGGCATGAGCTTCAGGCGCCCCGGGTAGCCTTGTGGCAGCCGGGCGTGGCGCAACCACTCCAGCGCGTACGGCCACAGTACATCCTGGAAGCGATCGTGAAAAAATGCAAAATGCCCAATCGCATCCAGACCAAAATCGGTCGGTCTGAGCCGCAGGTGAAGGCGTTCGCTGACGCTGTAATATCGCAGCAACCTGTCCAGGGCGGCTTCGGTGCCATAAGGGTCGTCTTCGACTCCCAGCGCCAAGATCGGAGCGCTGACTGTTTTGAAATTACGGGCAAGCTCAAGCGCCAGGGACTGGCCACCCGCAGTCCGGATGCCTTTGCGCACGGAATCTTCGAAGCGGGCCGCCATGCGGGCCCAGTCCAGAGCGACGCCTTGGGGCGTGTCTTCCATCCAACCCAATCTCCGGGCTGGCACATGGCCCAGCAGTACTGCCAGGCAGGGCATCAGGATGTGCCACTTGAGGAACATGATGGGGCGTTTTTCGGGTTGATAATCCCGCCAGTACGCAAACTGGGCACCCATGGTGAAGATTCGGCGCACACTGTGTGCGGATTCAGCCAGACCAATCACGAAGCCGCCGATGGAGTGCCCGATCACGTCGATAGGCTGACCAGGGAAATTGTGCGACACGTACCGCAACACCCCTTCGAAGTCATGCTGTCCCCAATCGATCCAGTCAGCCCGGAATCTGCGCAGGCAACCGGGATGTGACTCGCCAATGCCGCGGTAGTCGTAAGTAATGACATCCCAGCCATGATCATGTAGATACTGCGCGAAGCGCGAGTAATAGCGGCAGCGCACCGAGGTGGCGCAATTGATGATGGCAACGGGCTGCAGATTGGAAATGGGGTTGCGCCACTGGAAGCCTCCCAGTGGATAGCCGTCGGATGCGGGGATGTGGATGGATTCAGGCATGATGGTCTTCAGGATTGGCCAGCATGATCGTTCTGAGCATCGTGCCGATTTGCTGGATGGCCCATTCGGTTCGGGATGAAAACGCTGAGGCATGACTCAGGCGCATGCAGTTACGGTATTTTCCGCTGGCCGAAAAAATGGTTCCGTATGCGATGGCGATACTGTGTTCACGCAGCATGGGATCCAACGCCAGGGTGTCGCAAGCGTCAGGCAGTTCGATCCATAAGGTAAATCCGCCCTGCGGGTGGCTGATGCGTGTTCCCGAAGGAAAATAGCGGCGCACCCACTCACTCATGATATCCCGCTGCCTTTGATACTGACGTCGCATACGGCGCAGGTGCACTGGATAATGGCCGCCACCGAGGAATTTGGCGACGGCTATCTGGGGCAGAGGCGCTGTGGGCCCGGAACTGGTGAATTTGATGCGCAGTACTTTGTCGAAATAGCGGCCAGGAGCAATCCATCCGATCCGGAGGCCGGGTGCCAAAGTTTTGGAAAAGGAGCTGCACAGCAGAACTCTGCCCTCGTGGTCGAGCGCCTTGAGTGCGTGTGGCCTGGGCCAGCAATAGGCCAGATCGCCATAGATATCGTCTTCGATGATCGGGATATCGAAGCGTTGCGCCAGTTGTAGCAATTTCAGTTTGCGGTGTTCCGGCATGATATAGCCCAGGGGATTGCTTGCATTGGGGATCAGCTGGATCGCTTTGACTGGCCATTGCTCCAGGGCAAGTTCCAGTGCCTCGAGACTGATGCCCTGGATCGGATCCGAAGGGATCTCGAAGACCTGCAGCCCGTTTTCCTTCAAGATCTGCATCATCCCGTGATAGCTGGGCGAGGCAATGGCCACGATGTCGCCTGGCGCGCACAGTGCCCGTACTGCACAGGACAGCGCTTCCTGGCAGCCCGTGGTCACGATCAGCGCATCCGGCGAGAGGCGATAGCCTGCTTCGACAGCCAGGCGAGCCAGTTCCTCGCGCAGGGCTCGAACCCCCTGAATATCGTTGTAATGCAGACTGGGGATGCCAGCATGCCGTCCTTCTCGGGCAAGCGCGATCTGCAGCGGGCGCAGGCTTGGGGTTTCGACATCCGGCATGCCTCGTCCAAGCTGCACGGTCTCGCTTGCGGATTCCAGTTCAAGAAGGTCCTGCACCTGCCCCCATTCCGACAGATCGACGGGCCGTGGGTCGGGGCTGACCATGCTGGGCAGCGCCGACGGGCGCAGGGTGGCTGGGACGTACCAGCCTGATCGTGGGCGGGCCTGCGCCAGTCCGGCAACCTCCAGCCAACGGTAAGCCTGCTGGACAGTAGTCAGGCTGACCCTGTATTCCGTGCTGAGTTCGCGCACTGAAGGCAGGCGCGCACCGGAGTTGTACGCCCCTTGTTCGATGCGGCTGCCCAGCGCGTTGGCGAGATCCAGATAGCGGCTCATGGCATGACACGATTGAAAACATACAGGGATGCGATGACTGTCACTTTAAAACGCCTGATTGAAAGCGGGAAGATACAGATCAGATCAATTTCCATGATTCAGATCAATCTTGAGCGCGCCTGTATGGCAATCAAGAAAGATCGCTGTGTATTCAAACGAAATGGCTCTTCCATCAAGATATTCGTATCGGCTCTCTGTCTCCATCGTTTGGCCAATGGGGCGAGTGTCAATGCAAATTACTGTCGATATGAGAGACCGTTCATGCCGGAACATTCAACTCTGACACCTCCTGCACGCTGGGCGATTGTGCTTGCCGGTGGGATCCTGATGGGGTTGTCATTGGGAGTGCGCCATACCCAAGGGCTGTTCATGCAGTCGGTCAGCGCCAGCCTGGGGTGGTCATTGGAAACCTATGGATTCGCGCTGGCTTTGCAGAACCTCGTCTGGGGGCTGACGCAGCCGGTGACCGGGTGGATTGCAGATCGCTTTGGTGCTGCCAAAGTGCTGTGCGCCGGTATCCTGACCTATGCGCTGGGGCTGTATCTGGTGGCTAGGTCTCAGGTGCCGGCCAATTTGATCCTGAGCAATGGCGTATTGATCGGCACTGCGCTTTCCGGTATGGCCTTTGGCACGGTCTATGGTGCCCTATCACGTATTTTCGAAGCGCAGCAGCGCAGTTGGGCGCTGGCTGTGGCTGGTGCAGTGGGCGGGCTCGGGCAGTTCTGCCTGGTTCCTTTCGTTCAGTATCTGTTATCCCATGTTGGCTGGCGGCATGCTGCCGTGATCCTGAGTCTGATGGTTCTTGCTGCGTTGCCGCTGGCGCTCGTCCTGCGCGCCCGTCCACAAGCAGATGCAGTGGCTGCGGGCATGCACATCGGCGCGTCCATTCGGGATGCGATGCATCACCGAGGCTTTTGGCTGCTGAATCTGGGGTTCTTCACCTGTGGCTTTCAACTGGCATTCATTGCCACCTATCTGCCCTCTTATCTGCTTGCGCAGGGCCTGAGTCTGCAACAGGCGGGCACGGCCCTGGCGCTGATCGCCCTGGCCAATGTGCCGGGTACATACTTCTGCAGCCGCTCTACCGGGATATGGCGCGCCAAGCATCTGCTGGTGGGACTCTATTCGCTGCGTGTCATTGCGCTGCTACTGTTTCTGGGCATGAGAGTGACTGTCGCAGGCACCTACGCTTTTGCACTGATCCTGGGCTTTCTGTGGTTGGGCACAGCCCCGATGACCAATGAACTGGTGCTGCGGATCTTCGGCCTGCGCTATATCGCTACCTTGTTCGGCATTGTCTTTCTTGGCCATCAGGTGGGCGGGTTCTTCAGCGTATGGCTGGGCGCCTGGGTGTATGAACGAACGCAGTCCTACGACTGGCTCTGGGCAGCCACCCTCGCCGTTGGCTGTTTTTCGGCAATCATCCATGGTTTGATCGATGATACGCCGGTTGTGCAGTCCACGGGCGCTCGTTTGAAAGTGGTGCCCTCATGAGCCTGGTCGCAAGTCTGCGTACTTGTGCAAAGGTTCTGGCAGCCTTGTCAGTGGCCTGGGCCTTGATCCAGGTGTTTGAAAGCTGGCTGGATATTGACCTGCTGATGAATCTGACATGGGGAACTTACGGTTGTGGATGAAGTGGCGCCCTGTCAGCGACCGGCCAGCAGACGCTGCAGGGATCCCCTTCCTTTGCACCCCTGGATGCCGAGCATCAGTGAGAGAGGAAGGAGGATGTCAAGCGTTGGAAAAGGCCTACGGCCACATCGGCCACAATCCGGCTATGGGCTCTCCGCGCCATGCCCACCAATTCAACCTGCGGGGCCTGCCCACATGGTCGCTGACGTTCAATCGTAGAGGGGTCAGTTTCAGGTGTCGCTTGACTGGATGATGGCCAAGATCAGAAACGTGTTGTCAGGACATTGTCCGGACGGCTACAATAAAGGCACCCAAGATCAGTCCGGAGGGGCACCATGAGCACCCTGAATCTTTCCAAGACCGAACGCATTGACGTTCGTGCCAGCGCGCCAGTCAAGCAACTGCTACAGGAAGCCGCACGCGCCTGCCACAAGAACGTGAGTGAGTTCCTGCTCGACGCGGGCGTGACGGCAGCCGCGCAGACGCTGGCGGATCGTCGCCAGTTCGTGCTGGACGACATGCAGTGGCAGGACTTCCAGGATGCGTTGGACCGCCCGGTGCAAGGCAAGCCACGCCTGAAAAAATTGCTGCGTGAGCCCGGGGTTCTGGATTGAGCAGTGCTTACTCCCCCGTTCGCAAGCTGGCTGCAACCGATCAGGTCGATGCGTTCGACTGCGGCCAGGCCGCGCTGAACCAGTTCCTGCAGCGCTACGCGCTGGTCAATCAAAAGGCCAATAGCACGCAGACCTATGTCTGCTGCAAGGGTGATGTGGTGGTCGGCTTCTACAGCCTCGCCGTCGGCAGTGTCGATCCGCAGGCCGCGCCATCGCGGGTGATGAAGGGGCTGGCGCGTCACCCGGTGCCTGTCATGATCCTGGCCCGGCTCGCCGTGGACAAGGCGCATCAGCGTAAAGGTCTGGGCCAGGCCTTGCTCAAGGACGCCCTGCTGCGTACCGCACAGGCTGCCGACATCGCTGGCATTCGCTGCCTGTTGGTGCATGCCAAGGATGACGCAGCGCGGCAGTGGTACCAATCGTGGGAATTCGAGCCCAGTCCGACTGATCTGTACCATCTGTTCCTGATGCTCAAGGATCTCAAAGGCATGTTGACCTGAGGTGGTGTCCCCACCTCAGAGTCCGCCTCTTTCCGCACGAACCCGCAGGAGCCCTCACCAGCTCGCACGGCCCAATGCCAATCCGTTGATTTTCAACAAACTGCTTGATCAGTCCGCGCTTGCGGACTGCGGACTTTCTGTTGGCCCGAAATCTGTCTCACCCAGACGGTCGCCGGTGCCGTCACATTGCAAATCGCTGGTACTTGTCGATAACTACCGACGAAACGGAACATCTCAGCCGGCACTGACCTGCGTCGCAACCGTCCTGGTCGACGTTGCGAGGCACGACTCCTCGTAGGCCTCGATGTCGACCTGCCGGCAGAGCACCCGGCCGCAGAGCTTCAGGAACTTGGGCCCGAGTCCCTCGCTGCGCCAGCGCTCCAGGGTGGTCTCTGCAATGACAGGCTGCAACTGTTCGGGGTGCGCGGCGATGCCCCGCTCGAGGAAATCCAGAATAACCTTCGCGGATGAGCTGATGACGGCAGTTTCCGCGTCGCCTGCGTCTTTCTTCATGCGTGCTCCCCGGTTGGAGCATCCTCCAACATATAGCTTGTACTGCGTCCGCCCGCATCCGATTTCCGCAGAACACCCCGTGCAAGCAGATCGTTGATGTCACGCAGGGCTGTGTCGGGCGAGCACTTGGCAATGGCCGCCCACTTGCTGCTGGTGAGCTTGCCTTCAAAGCCATCGTGCAGCTTGTTCAGCAACTTCACCTGTCGCTCGTTGAGTGGCGTGGTTGCCCAACGCTGCCAAAACTGTGCCTTGGCCAGCACGGGATCGAGTGTGCGCTGCGCCTGGTCGACGGCGCGATGGAGGATATCGAGGAACCACGCGAGCCATTCAGTGACGTCCAGCGACCGCTTTTGCGTCCTCTCCAGGATGTCATAGTAGGCCTTGCGCTCGCGCTGGAGCTGCGCCGACAAACTGTAGAATCGCTGCGGGCTGCCATCGGCGCGAGCCAGCAGCAGGTCGCCGATGGCCCGGGCGATACGACCGTTGCCGTCGCCGAACGGGTGCAACGTGACGAACCATAGGTGGCCGAGACCGGCCTTGAGCAGCGGCGGTTCGTTCGACGCCCCATTCAGCCAGTCGACGAAGCGGCTGGTTTCGGCATCGAGACAATCAGCGGGCGGCGCCTGGAAATGCACTCGCTGGCGACCGATGGGGCCGGATACCACCTGCATCGGGCCACTGGCATCATCGCGCCAACTACCGACCTTGATCCTGGAAAGGCCGGAGTAGCCGGTGGGAAACAGTGCGGCATGCCAGCCGAACAGACGCTCCTGTGTTACCGGTGCCTGGCAGTTGGCTGTGGCATCCAGCACCATCTCGACCACGCCCTCGACGTGCCGATCGACCGGCGCAAGCGCGCCGATGTCCACGCCCAGCCTGCGTGCGATGGACGAACGCACGGATTCGACGTTGAGCTGCTCGCCCTCGATCTCGCTGGTTTTGACCACGTCCTCGGTCAGTGCTGCAAGGCTCGCCTGATTGCGCAGCGCCATGCCGACATCAGCCAGGCGCCCCATCAACAGCCCCTGGGCACGGCTGACCTCAGCCATCGGACCGGCCAGCGCAGCCAGATCGAAGCGCCAGTTCGGCCAGTCGCAGGCCTGCCAGATGTATTTGTAATCGCCGCTATTCATGCGGAGATTATGAGTCACAATCTCCGCATTCGCAAGTTATTCTCCGCAGATAGTGCGGCGATAGAGGGCGATATTCCCTGCACGACTGGCTGCTTGGTGCCGGAATAGGTGCAATCAGCGGTACCCCCAGGCCAGCGCCAACTGGATGGAGGTCGGCGACACGTCCCACGGTCTGACCGGCGCTGTTCCGCCCGGGAGCCAAGCGATATGTGGCGCTGACCCATTCGCCGCAAAGAGGAAGTCGTGGCGCAGTTCAGAAAACCGCAGCAAATGGGGCGTAAATGGGTGTCAATTTGGAATTAGGGGCGGTTTATTTCCCGACCGGGAAATAAGAAATTGGACCATGCTCCAAGTACATAAAACATTCCCGATCGGGAAATATCTCTTGCACTTAGTCCAGTTGTGGCTAATAATTGCTCGATCGGGAAATTAAACAGGCCATGACATCCATTCGATCGCCTCAACAACTCGGCAATGCACTGCGTGCCGCTCGCAAGCAGCTCAGGCTGACCCAGCCCCAGTTGGCGCTGGCGGCTGGGGTGGGTGTGCGCTTCATTGTCGACCTTGAAGCAGGCAAGCGCACCTTGCGGCTGGAAAATGTGCTGCGAGTTATCGATGCCCTGGGCGGTGAAATCCATTTGAGTGGGTTGCCGTCAGTTGTGTCCGACGATCAGCGAGAGGATGACGGCCATGGCACATGAGTTGGACGTCTGGCTTTTCGCAGATCGTGTCGGCACGTTGGCGCTGGTCGATGGGCGGCTAAGCTTTTACTACGCACCCGGTTGGCTGGCACACAAAGACGCCGTTGCCTTGTCCATCTTGCTGCCCCTGCAAGCGCAGCCGTTCGATGATCGCAAAACGCGCCCCTTCTTTGCAGGCCTACTGCCCGAAGGGCGGATGCGCCGCCTGATTGCGCAGCAGTTTCAGGTGTCTGGCCAGAACGACTTTGCGCTGCTGGACCACATCGGCGGCGAATGCGCCGGGGCCGTGACGTTCCATGAGCCGGGACAGGCCCTGCCTGTGCCGAACCGCAGCGATGACATTCAATGGCTGAGCAACGAGGACGTCGTTGCCATTTTGGATGAATTAACGCATCGGCCTATGTTGGCAGGCAAAGGCGGCTTGCGGCTTTCCTTGGCTGGTGCCCACGACAAGTTGCCCGTGGTTTTTGATGGTGCGCGTATCGGGCTGCCCCGGGGCGGCACGCCCAGCTCTCACATCCTGAAACCGGCCATCCACGCCGCCCCCGACAGCGTGATCAATGAGGGATTTTGCATGGCGCTGGCTGAGGCGATGCAGCTTGCGCCGGCCAAATCAAAAATTCATCGTGTGCTAGATCGCTCATTTTTGCTGGTTGAGCGTTACGACCGGCTGATCGATACGCAGGGGCACTGGCAACGCTTGCATCAAGAGGACTTTTGCCAGGCGCTGGGCGTGGTGCCCGAACTGAAGTACCAGAATGAAGGGGGCCCAGATCTGGCGCAGTGTTTTGAGCTGGTGCGCAGTGTGACCAGGCCCAATGCACCACAAGTTCTGCGGCTGTTTGATTACGTAATTTTCAATGCGTTGATCGGCAATCATGATGCACACGCCAAGAATTTCTCGCTGCTGTACTCAGGTAAGACCCCCGTTCTGGCACCGCTTTACGATACGCTCTCGACAGCGGTGTATCCAACACTGACACCAAAGATGGCGATGAAAATCGGCAGCAAATACAAGTTCAGCGAAGTACAGGCGCGGCACTGGGAGCAGTTTGCAGAAGGAGCAGGCTTCACCAGGGCGCAGGCCAAACGGCGCATTCTGGAATTGGCAAGGTTGCTACCAGCGACAGCGCGCAAGCTCCAGTCTGTCCCCGGACACAGTTTTGCTGGCAATGCCGTGGTTGAGAAAATCAATACCTTGATTGAGCAGCGCTGCACCCTGACGATTCGGAGGCTCACCGATCCTGTAGCCGACAATGACGCAGTCGCCGATCCCCCTACCTGAGCGACCATGCGGACGCGGATTCGATTCCGGCGTTGGGAGTTGAACAGGCACTGGAACACAGACGGGTTTGATGCCCGTTCCCGGCGATCGAGTTGATGGTACGCAGGTGCTGCCAGTGCTCAGCGGGGAAGTCATAGAAGGCGAGCAGTGCCTCGCGGTCCTCGGTGAGCTTGGCAGCCGCCTTGGGGTACTTCGCCTGGTAGGTGGCGACAAACTGTTCGAAAGCGCTTTGTGCTTCATCGCGCGTGGCGGCCATCCAGATTTCATGCAGCTGGGCCTTGGCCCGGGGCTGCAGGCCCTTGGGCAGGGCGTTCAGGATGTTGGCCGTCTTGTGCACCCAGCAGCACTTCAAGCGCCTCGCGCATGTCGCCGGTGGACACCCCCTTCAGGTATAACCACGGCGGTGCGGCATCGAACCGCGGATACGCGTCAAGGCAGGCCGGCTTTGGTGCTCTATTCGTGGTGTCATTTTGGCACCGTTGTGCTAGACTTCCTCCATCGAACTGATGGAGTCCGGCCATGACAGCCGCAACGCTTGACCGTGGGCGCATCACGGCTCGTGTGCCGAGAGCCGTGCAGGAAACCCTGGAGATGGCCGCCAGCCTGACCGGCGCGACCCTGAACCAGTTCGTCGTTCAGACGGCGCTGCGTGAGGCCGAACGCATCATCGAGCAGGAGAGGGTCATCCGTCTTTCTGCCCGTGACACCGAAGCATTCTTCGCGGCACTGGATAATCCGCTGCCTCCCAATGCCGCGTTGAAGGCTGCTCTCGAAGACTACACGGCACGACGCAATGATCAGACTGGAACCCTTGACTGGGCACCACGATCGAAACGGGTTTGATTGTGGCGTCGAGGCCCTGAACGTCTGGCTCAAGCAGATGGCGCTGCAGCACCAGAGCAGGGGGATCTCGCGCAGCTTCGTTGCTGTGCCCGCCGATGCGTTGGCGGCGCAGTCGTGCGTGCAGTCCGGCTACACGGTGCAAGCCGATAGCATCCTCGGCTTTTACGCCCTGACTTCAGCGTTCGTGCTGACCGAGAACTTGCCCGCGAATCAGGCCAGGCGCTACCCGCGTCAGATTCCGGTAACGCGCCTGGCGCGCCTGGCCACGCGCGCCGACATGCAGGGCCAAGGCCTGGGCTCGTTGCTGCTGGCCGACGCCGTGAACCGCGCCCGCAGCGCAGCGCAGGCCGTGGACAGTGCGGGCTTGTTCGTGGATGCGAAGAACGAAGCCGCCGCGCGGTTTTACCAGCATTACGGATTCACGCCATCTACCGACCAGCCGTTGAAGCTGTTTCTGTCGCTGTGGTGAGGCGACCGATCTACAAGGCCTTGCAGGTCGCCCGGTCAGCCTGCAGGCGCCACGCCGCCTGGTGTCGCAAACCGGATCTGTGCGGCCACCGAGCCAAACGCGATGAACGGCACATGATTCATATGTACCGCGTCTGGGATAAAAACTTCCAAATCTATGGCGCACGTAAGATCTGGCGCGCCGGACCTTTCATGCCGATCTACTCAACCGCCTGTGGGTAGCGTCGACCTGCCGGTATAGCACCCGCCCACAGAGCTTCAGGAATTTTGATCCGATTCCGACGCTGCGCCAGCGCTTCAGGGCGGCCTCGCGGCTGCTCCAGCGGGCGGATTGTGAGCCGCAATCTCCGCATGCGCAAGTTGGACGCGTATCATGGATGCCTTCGCTGCCCCAGGCAGCTTTCATGCCCAGGAAATCATCATGAACACGACATTGCGCACGGCTATTTTGGGGTCCGCCTTGTGGGCGGCTTTTGCACTGCCCGTTGGGGCACAGAGCCTGATGGACGGATTGAAAGATCAGGCGGCCACAGGCCTTCTGGGTGGCGGCGGGGCCGCCACACCGGCTTCAAGCACTGGCCTGGGCAGCATGCTGGGTGGTAGCGTAGGGGCTCAGGCCCTCGGTTTGCCGGGTATCAGCGGCGACATGGCCGGCAATGTGGCAGGCGTCTTGCAGTATTGCATCCAGAACAACGTACTGGGCGGTGCCGATGCGGCCAGCATTCAGGAGAGCCTGCTGAGCAAGGCCGGCCTGGGCAGCCCCCAGGAACAACAGCAGGACATCGGCTACCAGCAAGGGCTGTCTGGCCTGCTGTCAGGTGATGGTGGGTCGTTTGATGTCAGCAAACTCAAGGACAACATCAAGACCAAGGCGTGCGATTACGTGCTGGATAACGCGACATCCTTGATCTGACACCGCTGTTGTCGGCGCCTATTCGCGTGGCAACTTCGTTCAACGACTTTGCCGGCGCGATTCCAGCGGCGATTCACCTTGCCTGTCGAGCGTCAGCGGGAACCCAGATCGCCAAGCGGCGCACCTGCCTTCGAAGCCGTCGAACACCTTGTTCTGGATCAACTGCTTTTCGGCTTTCTCAGGCTATCATATCCATATTGGAAACATGGATATGATCTGGTGATCCCGTGACCCAGCCATTCTGGATCAATTCCCGGGTTCGGCAACAAAGGAGCGCACAATGGCACGATTCAAGGCACACACTCTGGTCATCGCCCTGGCTTTGGCATGTACAGGCATCGCATATGGCCAGTCGAACGAACCGGTCGAGCCGATCCCCTACCCGGAGGCGGGTGATCCGGCCAAGATCGAACTGGGCAAGAAGCTGTTCTTTGACCCGCGCCTCTCGAAATCAGGCTTCATTTCGTGCAATTCCTGTCATAACCTCAGTACGGGTGGTTCCGACAATCTGGCCACTTCGATCGGTGACCGATGGCAGCAGGGCCCGATCAACTCGCCCACGGTGCTCAACTCATCGTTGAACATGGCCCAGTTCTGGGATGGCCGGGCCGGTGATCTGCGCGAACAGGCCGGCGGCCCGATCGCCAACCCCATGGAAATGGCCTTTACTCACGAACTGGCAATTGAACTGCTGGCCTCCATTCCCCAATATGTGGATGAATTCCAGCGTGTGTACGACAAGCCGGAAATCACGATCGACGAGGTCACCGACGCGATTGCCGCATTTGAAGAAGTGCTGGTGACACCGGACGCCCCCTTCGACCTGTGGCTCAAGGGCGATGAAACAGCCCTGTCGGACCAGGCGCTGGCGGGCTACCAGCTGTTCAAGACCAGTGGTTGTGTCGCCTGTCACAATGGCCCCAATCTGGGTGGACGATCCTTCCAGAAAATGGGGCTCATCGAACCATATCAGACCAGCAATCCGGCTGAAGGGCGCGTCGCGGTGACCGGTATCGATGCCGATCGCTTCAGCTTCAAGGTGCCGACACTGCGCAATGTCGAACTGACATATCCTTATTTTCATGATGGCGCGGTCGATACGCTGGCGGAAGCGGTGGACATCATGGGCAGGCTGCAACTCGGCCGGCATTATTCAGACGAGGAAAATGCCCAGATCGTGGCATTCCTGAAGTCGCTCACCGGCAAGCAGCCCGAAATCGTGCTGCCGATTCTGCCGCCATCTTCAGATGCCACGCCGCGTCCGACGCCATTTGAAGACTGAGCCAATGTGCAGAAACTCGGGTGGCGCGCCCGGGGCTGTCAGCGTGTAGCTGCAACCAGGCCGCCATCCACCACGATTTCGGTGCCGGTGATGTACCTTGCCTCATCCGACGCCAGGAACGCAACCGCATGGGCCACGTCCCAGGCATCGCCCATGCGGCCCGCAGGCACCTGGCTGTTGCGCAGCTTGACGAAACCGTCGATATCCCCGCCCGCGTATTTCTGGGCCAATCGATCCACCAGTGGCGTATGCATCAAGCCAGGCACCACGCAATTCAGGCGAACGCCGCTGCCGGCGTGTATGACAGCGGTCGTTCTTGTCATCTGGATCAGGGCCGCCTTGCCGGCCGCGTAGGCCACCTGCGGCTTGCCCACGTAGCGCATGCCGGCAACCGATGCGATGTTGATGACCGAACCACTTCGGCGTTCGATCATATCCGGCAAAACATGCTTGCAGGTCAAGAAGGCCGACTTGACATTGAGTGCCATCTGGTCATCCCAGGTCTGTTCGCTCATGCTCACAGGATCGCCAGGCTCGGATTGGCCGACATTATTCACCAGGATGTCGATCTGCCCCATACTGGACAGGCACGCTTGAACTGCGTCCAGAATCTCGTCGCTGTCTGTCACATCGCAGGCGCGAACCGCACAGGTGCCCCCCTCGGTTTCGATGATGCTGCGGGTTTCTTCTGCCGCTTCCAGGCTGCGGTCCAGGCCAAAGACCGTGGCCCCTTGGCGTGCCAGCGTGACGGCGATGGCCTTGCCGTTGCCCCAACCCGGCAAGGACGAGCCACAGCCCGTTACCAGGGCCACCTTGCCCTTCAAATTCAGCATTTTTTCATTCCATCCAAGATCGAGCTCATCGCGGGAGAAATTCCAGCGTAGTGTACGCGCATGCTCAGTATAAGCAATGGCGTGGACGCTCCCGTCCAAGCTTTGTCATCCAGGTTCAGGTACTCGAGTGTCAGTTGCTTCAGCTGCCCTCGAGCGTGACCATCAGGTGCCCTGTGACTCGTCATCGGAAGCCCCACGGCTGACGTTCTGGCAGGGCGGACAACGCAAGGTCGTTTGCTGCGATATACCCAGACGGGCCAGGTCAGCATGGTCTCTCCAGTAGTCATGGCCGCACCGTCATCGCTCATCGGGGCACAAGCTCGGACGCGCTTCGTGAACGCCCGCGACAGGCCGTGCAGGAGGTTTCGCGAGGTCTGATCCAGACACCATTGCCGATCGCGGACCAGCCGGATGTGATCGTGATCGTCGATGGCATCGAGCAACTTCAAGCATCTCGGAGGGAATTATCCTCTACCTATTACGCTACCTTGCCAAATTTCCACAAATACCCAGCAGGAACGACGACCATATTCACAGCGACGACCATATTCACGCAGGTTCCGAAGCATTCTCAGTGCAGCGTAATGTGTTGCGTTGGATCGAGGCGTTGGTCAGGTCCGGCTTCCTCCTGCCAGCGCAGCTTGGGATCTCATTGCTGGATGCCACCGAAGGGCCTGGTGGCTTCCAGAAAATCCCGGATCTGCTCGCCCCAAGCATGCGCTCATTTGCATTAAAGATAATGAATCCATCGAAGATAGCGGTGAATGGGTTCAATAAATCGTCATTCACCACCAAGCCTCCGGCCCGATGTACCTCACTATTGACGATCGCTCTTCTTTCTGCTGATAGTATAAATGTATCACATTATTCAATAATAATATTAGACAACTAGTGCATAAGCGTCGATAGTAGAGTCGAGACAGCGCGGCGTTCCGCGGGTTGCACGTCATATCACAGCGATCACCTATGCTGATGAGTAGGTGCTTTGAGATGTTCAACCGGACCAGGCCACCGCGAGCGGTGCAGCACTATTTGGATTGAGGTGCACAGCTTTCAGGAGACACAGCGGTTCGCTGATAGGCGAGTGCACCTGGCAGAGTATTATTTGTTAACAATTTGATCAGGAGCAATCAGTAGTTATATTGTTCGGAATATAAAAATAAGTAGTACCTTTTTTAAAACATAAACAGGAGGCCCTTGGGCTGGAGAAAGAAATGCAAACGAGTATGCTCAAGATTGCAATGGCCATCACTGGTGCGCTATCGCTGATGTCTGCTGGTACTGCAGGAGCAGCTGACGTATCCGACGATGCCCTGAAGATCGGTTTGATCACAGACATGTCCGGCTTGTATTCCGATATTGGCGGGCCCGGCGCAGTGGTGGCGGCACAGATGGCGATTGATGACGCAGGTGGAAAGGTACTTGGAAAACCCATCATGCTGCTTACCGAAGATCATCAGAACAAGGTGGATATTGCTTCGGGCGTAGCGCGTCGCTGGATTGATCTGGAGCATGTCGACATGATTGCCGGCATGAATAACTCATCGGTGGCACTGGCAGTACAGAAGCTGGCGTCCGAGAAAAAAGTGCTTACCATGAACACCGGTGCAGGTGCAATGCTCACGGAAAAGCATTGCACACCGTACGGGATTCAGTATACCTATAATACATATGCCCTGGCGACAGGGGTGGCGGAAGGCATATCGCGCGATAATGTCAAAGACTGGTATTTGATCGTGGTCGATTATGCCTTTGGTGATTCGATGGCCAATGACGCGACCAAAGCTCTCACCAGCCTGGGCAGCAAGGTAATCGGCAGCGTGCGTGTGCCCATCAATGCGAGCGATTTTGCGTCGCCGCTTCTCCAGGCCCAGTCGTCTGGCGCCGATGTTATCGCTCTGGCAAATTCCGGTCAGGACTTGATCAATACCATCAAGCAAGCCAATGAATTTTCAATAGGTACGGACGGCAAGCAGCTGGTGGCATTTCTTATTTTCCTGACTGACGTCAAAGCCATGGGTCTTGATCTCGCACAGGGGCTGACATTTGCTACAGCATTCTACTGGGACAGAACCGATGCCACTCGGAAATGGTCAGAGCGCTTCTACGAGAAGCATGGTGCAATGCCAACAATGGTACAGGCAGGTTTGTACTCGGCGGTCAGTAATTATATCAAGGCTGTCGCCGAGGCTGGAACCGATGATTCCGATGTCGTCAGGAAAAAATTGGGCGAAATGACCATTAATGATTTTTTTACCAATGATGGCCATATACAAAAGAATGGGCAACTTCGGCATGATATGTATCTTGCGAAAGCGAAGAAGCCAGAGGAATCACGTTCTCCGTGGGATCTTTTGAACATACTCCAGACCATTCCGAGTAAGCAGGCCACCATTTCGGATGCAGATAGTGAGTGCCCATTATCTCATGAATGAATCATGAATAATATGGCAGATCGAAATCAATACTAAACAGGAGACACACCACGAACAAATAAGCAGCAGTTGTCATATTTCAGCTTGTTAGTAATGACGTAGATTTGATGGGCGGTTGGTATTGTTTTAAAAAATCACATGTGTCAATAACGCCTGGTGCATAAGATGGAATTTATGATGGATAGGAGAGCATAAAATGAAAGATATTGTCAGAGCAGCTGTAATTCAGTTTACACCCGTGCATATGGACAAGCAGGCGAATCTTGAAAAACTGGCCGAGCTGATCATAGAGGCTGGAGAGAATGGCGCGGAACTGATCGTTACCGGTGAAACAGGTATTCCTACTTATCCTTACTGGAGAAACAGATTTACCTACACAGACAAGGATCCGGAGGTTATGGATGCCTGGCGGCAAGTTGTCGTCGACTATTACCGTGAGTCCGTACGAATTCCAGATGATCTCGACCTTTTGTGCGCTGCTGCAAAAAAAGTACGCGCACATTGTGTCATCGGGATATCTGAGCAAAGCGACGTGCCTGGAAGCAACACGTTGTTCAATACTCAGGTGCTTATTGGTCCTAATGGAAAAGTACTGGCGCGACACAGGAAACTCGTGCCCACCCACGAAGAGCGGGTCGTTTGGGGGCGTGGTGATGGTTCCGATTTCAATGTGTGGAAAACGAAGCTGGGCAATATCGGTGCGTTGGTATGCTATGAAAACCACATGCCATTCATGAAAGCCGGTTTGATCGCAATGGGCGAAGAAATACATGTCTGTTGCTGGCCTGGCTGGTTCGCGGGCGCGTCTGAAAAGGGCTTGGCCAAGGGTGCCACAGTGGATGTGGGCGCAAGTGACATTGATTCCTGCATCCGCGAGTATGCCTATTCGAGTCAGAATTTTGTACTTAGCGCAAGCCTCTATGTACCATTGGATTCGATCCCGGACAGCTTCCCATTCAAGAAATTCGGAAATTGGGATTGGGCTGTAGGCGGATCGGCCATTGTGAGTCCTGCGGGTGAGTATCTTGCAGGGCCAGTATTCAACGAGGAGGCAATATTGTATGCAGATCTGGACCCTGCTGTCCGTATACGGGCAAAGCACAGGCTTGACGCAGTAGGTCATTATGCAAGACCTGATATCGTATCGTTGAAGATCAACAATAAGCCCTTCAACTGCATCGTAAATGAAATCGACGAGCTGGAGTTGGAAGCGGAAGATCCAAGCAAGGCGGTCACCGCCGATAGCGAGGCCGCCGAAAACGAATAGACTTCGCCTTTAAAAGGAACTGCATTGATTCGAGTATTATCTGAGTGCAGAAGATATTCATTGGACTAAATATCGCGTCAAGTGCAGTTTCTGGTGAATTTCATCGAGTGTCAAAAGGAAATTGGTGATATATCATGGAAAGACGATCGTTTCTGTTAGGTGGCGCGGCGTTGACAACCTCCTTGGGATTGGCGGGCCGCCTGGCTCATGCGCAAGGTAATCTACCTGGAATTGACGAATCCAGTAAGACGGTTACCATTGGTGCGTTTACGCCAATTACTGGCCCTGTGCCATTTTATACTTTGCTTACACACGGAGCGGACGCCTGCTTTAGGTGGGCAGAACAGACCAATCAGTTGGATGGATGGAAGATAAAATACATCACATATGATGATGGTTACGACCCAGCTCGAAGTGTTGCTGTTACAAAAAGATTGGTTGAAGAAGATAACATCTTCGCGCTGGTCACACCGGTTGGCACGCCTACCACGGTAGCAACTGTACCGTATGCCAAGTCTATTGGTTTGCCAATCATAGGGCCATTAGGCGGCTCTCCGGAGTTTTATTCAGAGCCACTGGTTTTCACACTATTTCCGGATTATGGCTGGTCTGCTGGAGCAAGCGCACAGTATGCACTGGAAGGGCTGGGCGCAAAGAGAATCGGATTTCTCTGGGAAAACGATGAGGTGGGACGCTCTGCAAAGAGAGGGTTTGACACCTATATGGAGTCTAAATCGCTGAAGCCGGTAGCTTCATTGTCCTTTGAGGTCAAGAGCACGGATTTTGCACCACAGATCAGACAGCTGATCAAGGAGAAGGCTGACGTCGTGATCATGTTCGGCGCCAACTCAAATTTGGCGCTCGCACTGAAGTCGGCAAAATTGCTGAATTTCGATGCCAATTGGATTGCGCCATTCTTCAATGCCGATCCTTCAACGCGCAAATTGGCTGGTAATGCCTTGAATGGCGTGAAATTTTCCTCGTGGCTGTTGCCGGTCACATCTGAGAATGAACGCATCAAGATCTACAGGGAAGCCAGTAAGGCGTATTACCCCAAGGATCCTTTTGGAATTTTTGGACTGAACGGATGGACAAATGCAGAGTTGTTTGTTGTAGGCATGCGCATCTTGCTCGAAAGTGGAAATTCACTAACCAGGGAAAATTTCATCCGTGCGATGAATTCGATCCGTGATGTTGACATTGGCGGCACGGAGAAAGTGACATTTAAACTAGGGGACCATCGAGGTACCAGGCAAGAATGTATCATTGAAGCAATGCCAAGTGGTGAATTTGAAATGGTGCGAAATTTCGAACCATATCCGAAGGTCGTGTTTGATCAAAAATTAGTTTAGAATATCCGCATATTTTACTGAAGTCATTGGGCGGGTTGATGGTCCACGAATGCCGTCAACCTCGCCCGATTTTAGTTAGACGATAATGCTGGCGTGAATTTAATGAAATTGGTACTTTTAAATGCACGGAGCAATCGTCTTAATTTATCATCCAGGTGCGGATAGTAATAATGATTGATTTAATTGGTCTGATATGGTCCGGGTTAGTCAGCGGCTGCCAATATGCCATTGGCGCAATTGGGTTGGTCCTTATATTCAAGAGTTGTAAAGTTGTAAATTTTGCACACGGTAATATTGCGGGTTTGGCGGCGTTTCTCATATATGCGGTGACATTGGAGGAGTCTACAGGCATAAATTGGCTACTGGGAAGCTTATATGCCATTGCTGCGGTAATCATGCTGGCGGCGATCATCTATGTTCTAATCATGCCGATTGTGTTCAAATCGGATATAACCAGCACCATCGCAACCTTGGGCGCAGGGCTGATAATTCAGGGTATTACGCAAATTGTGTACGGCGCAGACATTGTCGCTCTGGATCTTCCTATTCCTGACTGGCGTTATGATCTAGGCCCAATAGTCTTCACTTCTTATAACCTGTTGGTGTTTACCATAACGTTATTGACGATTGGTGTCTTGTACTTTGCCATTGATAAATCGAAGATTGGAGTAGCCTTCAGGTCAGTCTCGTCCAATCCGTTTGCTAGTCAGGTATGCGGCCTGAATTTGAGCAAGGTACAGTTGATTTCCTGGATTGCGGCTGGAATTGTTTCCGCAATAGCCGCAGTGCTAATCGTGCCCACAACATTCCTCTCTACTACAAGTGTTGCAACATTCATGCTATTGGCTTTTGTCGCAGCAGTTGTTGGTGGATTCAATAGTATCGCCGGGGCTGTAGTAGGCGGCTTGCTGGTTGGTGTACTTAATAATCTTTTTGCCTTCTATCTTGGAAGCGAATTGCAAAACACGTATATGGTTGTGGTGATTTTACTGATCTTGAATTTTTTTCCAAACGGGCTGATGGGAACTGGCGGAGGGGTCTCACGTGTCTAATAGAAAGTCATCAAAGCAGGGACATCAGTTCATGCTTGGAGCGAAGACACCACCGGCAGCGGTTACATTCAAGTATGGTCTCATGATTGTGCTTGCGGTATTGCCAATTATCGGGCCGCAGAATTACTGGGTGTTTACGCTTGGTCTTTCATTTTCATTCGCAATTATCATTATTTCAGTCAGTTTTCTTGTGCGCTACGGAGGCGAAGTGTCCATCGGGCACGGGGTATTCGCAGCTATAGGTGCCTATACCGTAGCAATGCTTGAGAAATATTTTTCTCTGAGTCTATTCATTAGTCTACCTTTAGGAGTTATAGCAGGAGCCCTGGCGGCGTTGATTGTGGCAGTTCCGTCCAGGCGGATTTCCGGAATTTATTTAACGGTAGTGACCATGGTTGTGGCCTTGTCACTCCCAGAACTACTTCTGTATTTCACATCGTTCACCGGAGGCTACGAAGGTCTGCATACCAGTGGAAGTGCAATCGAAGGTATGTCAGCAAAAAACCAGGGTTACTACTTTCCTCTTGTTGGCCTGATATTCATTGACTATATCTTGCGTAATTTCCGTGCATCCAGGCAGGCTATGTCGTTGCTATTGTCCAGGACGTCAAAGCTCGCTGGTGAATCATTTGGGATTTCAGGGAGTTGGTCGCGTATTTCTTGCTTCACTATTAGCGGTGCCATAGCCGCGTTCGGCGGCGGGTTGCTGGCATTCAATGCTACTGCGATATCACCTAATAACTTTACTGTATGGACTTCATTTTATTTACTCGTAGGGTCAGTTGTTAGCCTGTATTCATTGTCGTTTTTCGGCGGTCTTGTTGGCGGTCTGTTCATAGCATTCATTCCAATTCTTCTGGCTGGCTTTGGCGACTTGGTGCTTGTGTTCTATGGTGCTACGCTTTTGATTGTGGTTGTGGGTGGTAATGTGCTCCAGAAGTATACGAAGCTATTCGAGCAAAAGGATTATCTCAAATGACGAATCATATTCATGGCAGTGTGCTTTCAGTCACTGGGTTGAAATTGTCGTTTGGTGGAAACACGGTATTGCACGGTATCTCATTGGATTTTGGTGCAGGAAAGATAATTGGCCTCATCGGGCCGAATGGAGCGGGTAAGACGAGTTTCTTCAATTGCCTGACCGGACTGTATCATCCACAGGAGGGCAGTATCTGCTTTGAGGGGCAAGATCTGACCCATACACAACCATATCAACGAGCGGTGCAGGGGTTTTCTAGAAGTTTCCAGCATGTTGTGTTGTGTAATGAGCTGACTATTATTGAAAATGTGGTAGTTGGATTAAATCTATATGCTAAGTCAGGGTGGCTATCTGCTTTTCTTCCCCTGAGTGACGCTAGAAAAGAACGTTCCAATAATCTTGACCTCGCGATGGAAACTTTGGAGCGGCTGGGAATTTCCAGTGAAGCCAATAAGTTTCCGAATGAACTGCCCCCTGGCCTGTTGCGGCTGGCGGAAATTGCGCGTGCGATCGTCGGCAGTCCGAAAGTCATGCTGTTGGATGAACCTGCAGCCGGTTTAAATTCAGTTGAAACCCGGGACTTATCCCAAACCATACTGAGTCTTCGTTCCAAGGAACTTATCATAATCGTGGTTGAGCATGATATGGACTTGGTGATGAATGTGTGCGATGAAATTCATGTACTTAATGTTGGCAGCATATTGGCATCCGGCACCCCCAGCGAAATTCAAAATAATACAGAGGTTATTGAGGTTTATCTGGGAGGCGAGCTATGAGCGATGTCGATTATTCTTCGTTTCTGGCAGTGTCCGATCTAAGGGTAGCATACGGGGCTATTCAGGTTGTTCATGGAGTCTCGCTTGCTATTGAAACAAATTATGTTTCTGCGCTTTTGGGCGCCAATGGCGCGGGTAAGTCCAGTACGCTCAAGGCAATTGCGGGCCTTGTGCCGGCCGTGGGGTCCATCCATTTCGATGGCAAGGATATATCGAAATTAAATGCTGCACAAAGATTTCATTTGGGGATTTCCTATGTTCCTGAAGGGCGCGCGATTGTGTCCGAATTGAGTGTAGAGGAAAATCTGCTGCTTGGTGGGTATTTTGTGGATCGAAAGATAAGAAAGAGACGACAGGAATCCATTCTCAACTTCTTTCCGGAATTAGCGAATAGATTGAAGGCTCCGGCGGGGTTTTTAAGCGGTGGGGAACAGCAGATGTTGACAATTAGCCGGAGCCTGATGTCGGCGCCACGGCTGTTGCTGCTCGACGAACCGTCCTTGGGACTGGCGCCATTGCTGATTTCCCGTGTTTATGAGCGATTGTCGGAGATACATGAAAAAAACCCGTTTTCTGCCTTGTTGGTGGAACAAAATTTCTACGCGGCGACAAAGTTTGCACGCCAGGCATGGATTATGCGCAATGGAATTCTAGTGGGTGAGCTGGATGAGGAAGCAATCAAGGATAACGATGCAAGGAATGCATTGATAGGGGCTTATTTAGGCAAATAATTATTTGATCAAGAAACTGGCCATAGCGACCTTCTTTGATGGGCATTACAGTGTTTATAAGATATTTGCGATCGTTTCCGGTAAATTCGAAACACGAGCGCCGGGCCATTCGCTGTTGGGATTGATTGCGATTGTCAATCATACCTATTCATACATATTTGAACGCGCATGGGAAATAAAGAGGATTTCTTTCAATCTGTGTGGTGGTAATTATGATTGTGATTATATTGTGAATAACCTGTGGACCATGCGAACGCGATTTGGTTCCGGGTACGCGGACATTCTCGGACGGCAGGGCTTCGGTAGTATTTTGTGCGATCCTGGTTCAGGATATTCTGGCGAAACGCGAAGCGCACAGCATCATGATATGAAATTCCCGACACGATGAAACATTCCATGGCGACTCATAATTCACCCCAGGCGGACACGGCGCCTGCAACCGCACTGGGCGGCCTGCGCGTACTGGATCTCTCACGCGTGTTGGCGGGCCCCTGGGCATCGCAGACCCTGGGCGACCTGGGGGCGGAGATCATCAAAGTGGAACGACCCGGCGAGGGCGATGACACGCGTCACTGGGGCCCCCCGTATGTGCCGGGGTCGGTCGATGGCGATTCTGCTGACGCGGCATACTTCATGTGCACCAATCGCAACAAGAAGTCCGTGGCCATAGACATCTCGAGTTCCGAAGGGCAGGCCCTGGTGCGCAAGCTTGCAGCCTGCAGCGATGTGGTGATCGAGAACTTCAAGCTCGGTGGGCTGGCGCGCTACGGGCTCGATTATGACAGCCTCAAGGCGGTAAATCCGGGGCTGGTGTATTGCAGCATCACCGGCTTCGGTCAGACAGGCCCGTATGCGAACCGGCCCGGTTATGATTTTCTTGTCCAGGGCATGTGCGGTCTGATGAGCGTCACGGGCCGGGCCGATGGCAGCCCGGGTGCGGGCCCCCTGAAAGTGGGGGTCGCGCTCACGGACATCCTGACTGGCATGTATGCGAGCACGGCCATATTGGCTGCCCTGCGCGCACGCGATATCACCGGGATGGGTCAGCATATCGATCTGGCCTTGCTGGACGTGGGCGTGGCCTGCCTGGCCAACCAGAACACGAATTATCTGTACGGCGGCAAAGTCCCCGGCCGCATGGGCAATGAGCATCCCAACACCACGCCTTACCAGGATTTTCCAACGGCCGATGGGCACATGATCGTGGCCGTGGGCAATGACGGCCAGTTCAAACGCTTCTGTATTGCTGCCGGGCGCCCCGAATGGGCCGAAGATGAGCGCTTCAGGCTGCATGCGGCCCGCCTGGAGAACCGCGAGGCCTTGATCTCGCTTGTTCGCGCGCGTACTCGTGAACGCACCACGCAAAGCTGGGTCGCCACGTTCGAGCAGGCAGGGGTACCCTGCGGGCCCATCAACACCATTGCCGACGTGTTCCAGGATGCCCAGGTTCGCGCGCGTGGCATGCTGATCGACTTGCCGCACAGGCAGGCGGGCGAGGTGCCGATCGTGGCCAGCCCCATCCGCCTGTCGGGTACGCCGGTACAGTATCATCAGGCGCCACCTGTGCTCGGGCAGGACACGCGCGCCGTCTTGCAGGGCTTGCTCGACGTGCCGACGGCAGCCCTGGATCATCTGGTCGAACAGGGGGTCATTCAATGAGCACCCTGGCGCCGTTGGTGATCGCGGCCATACCAGCCGAAGACGAGGTCCTGCGCACCGAGGTCAGCGCTTTTCTGCAGGCCGCAGTGGCCGATCGGCCCGCCTGGGAACGCGCCAAGACCTGGTCGGGGGTGGATCGTGACCTGAGTCGCCAGATGGGTGCGCGCGGCTGGATCGGCGTGACCTTGCCGCCGGCCTATGGTGGCGGGGGGCGCAGCGTGTATGCGCGTTACGTGATTGTCGAAGAATGCCTGAACTGGGGCGCACCCGTGGGCTGGCATTGGATTGCCGACCGCCAGAGCGCACCCATGATCCTGCGCTTCGGCACTGAAGCACAGAAGCAGTTCTATATCCCTCCCATCTGCCGGGGTGAATCGGCGTTCTGCATTGGCATGAGCGAACCGAACTCGGGATCGGATCTGGCCAGTGTGCGTACGCGCGCTACCCGCACCGATACGGGCTGGCTGCTGAGCGGACAGAAGATCTGGACCACCAATGCCGACCAGTGCCAGCACATGATCGCTCTGGTGCGCACCAGCGGCACTGCCGAAGATCGCCATCGTGGCCTGTCGCAATTCATCGTGGACTTGTCCCTGCCGGGGGTCGAGGTGCGCCCCATCCAGGATCTCTCGGGGGAAAGCCAATCCAGCGAAATGTTCTTCGACGACGTGGAATTGCCCGATGGCGCGCTCATTGGTGCCGAGGGCGAGGGCTGGGCGCAGGTCACCGCCGAACTTGCCTTCGAGCGCAGCGGGCCCGAGCGCATCTTCTCCAGCATCATCCTGTTCGATGCCTGGCTGGATTTTGTGCGCGCCCTTGGCGATCAGCGCAGCAGCACGCAGCGCCTGGCAGGCCGCATTTTTACCGAACTGGCTACCTTGCGCGCCATGTCGGTGGCACTTACAGACCAGCTGGCCCAGGGCAAGAGCCCGGTGGTGGAGGCGGCCTTGGTCAAGGATCTGGGGACGACCCTCGAGCAGAATATCCCGCTGTGGCTGGCCGACGATCTGTTCGCGCGCGACCCGGGCAGTGTGCCGTCTTCCCTGCTGCACACACTGGTCATGTTGACCCGTATCGCCCCCAGTTTTTCGTTGCGTGGCGGTACCCGCGAGATTCTGCGCGGCATGGTTGCGCGTGGCCTGGGCCTGCGTTGATGATCGGCCGTGCCGAGCGCCCGTAGCGGGCTGGAGAGATGATGGAAGACCTGTTCTTGTCCACTTTTTCGCGTCTCATGCAGGCGCATGCGAGCCCCGAGGTCGTGCGCCGTGCCTTGCAGGCTGGTGAGGCCGATGCATTGGCCGCGCAGCTGGAAGAATCCGGCTTTGGCAATTTGCTGCTGCCCGAAGACCATGGGGGGGCCGGGCTTTCACTGGCGCAGATTTATCCGCTGCTGGCCTTGCTGGGGGCTCATGCCTGTCCCGTACCCCTGGCCGAGACGCTGGTGGCGCGGGCGGCGTTGCAGGCCGCCGGTCTGGCGCAACCCGCTGGCTGGCTGACGCTGGCAGAGGGCGTTTTGGCAGAGGGCCAGGTTGCCGTCCATGGCCTGCCCTATGGCCGCCTGGCCGGCACTGCCCTGGTTGCGGTAGACGGTGTGCTGCGCCCGCTGGCCCTGGCCGATGCGAGTGCGCGGGCGCCCCATCTGTATGGTCTGGACCAGGCCGTTCGGTGGCCAGCGGCCTGCTGGCGGGCGGCCCCTGTGGCTGGCGAAGCGGTGGATGCCTCAATGTGGCTTGCTTGCCTGGCCGCGGCGCGGCTGGCGGGCACCATGGCGACGGTGCTGGATCTTTCACGCGAGCATGTCACGCAACGCGTCCAGTTCGGGCGTCCATTGGCCAGATTCCAGGCCATCCAGCAGTTGATCAGCCAGCAGGCGGAGCAGATGTATGCCGCACAGATGGCCGCCATGATAGGTTGCCAGACCCGGAGCTGGCAGCCCGAGGCTGCACGGGTGGCCATTGCGAAGGCCACAACCAGCGCTGCGGCCGCACAGGTGGCGGCAGTGGGGCATGCGGTCCATGGCGCCATGGGGTTCACCGAAGAGCATGACTTGCAATTGTTCACGCGCCTGCTGCACCGTGACCGCTGGTTGGCGGGAGCCGAGTCCCGTTGGCAGGAGGTCGCCGGGGGCTGGCTGTTGAGCAGCGGGCAGCCAGCGCGTACGCTGGATGTCATCCGCAGCGTGATGGCGGATACGCACAGTTGAGCATTTTTCATCCATTTCCAGGACAGGTTCATGATGGATTTTCTGACGCGCCGGCGCGAAGGCGCCATACTCGTGCTGACCATGAGTCAGCCGGCCACCCGCAACGCACTGACCGGCAATACGGCCATACAGGAGTTCCTCTCCGCCAGCCATGAAATCCGGCAGGATGTCAGTATCCGGGCCGTGATCCTTACCGGCAGCGAGCGGGTTTTCAGTTCCGGGGGCAACGTGAAGGACATGCAGCGCCATCTGGATGGCGCTGCCAATGGGGCAGCCGTCAAGGATGAATATCGGCACGGCATACAGCAGCTGACCCGGGCGCTTTATTATCTTGAGGTGCCCCTGATCGCAGCCGTCAATGGGGCCGCCATCGGGGCCGGGCTGGATCTGGCCTGTATGTGCGACATGCGCGTGGCCGCCGAAAATGCGAAATTCGCCGAAAGCTTCATCCGCGTGGGCATTGTCCCGGGGGATGGTGGTGCCTGGCTGCTGCCTCGGGTAGTCGGCCGTTCGATGGCCGCTGAAATGGCGTTCACCGGTGATGCTCTGAGCGCAGCCGAAGCGCTGGCTTGCGGGCTGGTATCCCGGGTCGTCCCGGAGGATGCGCTCATGGATTGCGCCATGGCGCTGGCCCAGCGGGTGGCCCGCAACCCGTCGAGTATTCTGCGCATGACCAAACGCTTGCTGCGTGAAGGAGACAACGGCACGCTCGACAGCGTACTGGAGCTCTCGGCTGCATACCAGGCCCTGGCCCATCAGACCCCGGCCCATGCCGAAGCGGTGCGCGCCTTCATCGAAAAGCGTCCGCCCCGGTTCCTGGATGAATGAGGCGTCTTGAATGAGCCGTTTGCCGGGCTGGACAAACAGCGGCGCGCTTTTTGCGGCAGTGTGGTTCGATATGCCATTTGCAGACAGGATCACGATATTTCATGCTGATACAGCGCGCTGTGAAGGTGCGGGTCGGCATCAAATTTCACGCCAGGACCTATACAATGACCGCTTTGCGTGCACACCAGAATCACAGGAGATGACATGAATCATGAACCCGATGCGGGTACGGCGAAGTACTTTCGAGCCCGGCTCCCCATGCAGATCGCAACATGCGTGGCCGTTGCAGCGGTGGCGCTGGCAGCCAGCATGCTGTCCATGAAACAGGCCGCAGCGCAGACCGCTGGCAACGCCCCCGACGTCGAGGCCTTTGATCCGGAGGTGTTTGCTGAAACACATAACCGGATCAGCAACGACATTCTGAATGAAATCAGCGCTCATGAGCCAGCGCGGGATCTGTTGCCCGAAAAGATCAAGGCTTCGGGCAAGATGCTGTGGGCCTCGAGGATAGGGATCCCGCCGGGCTATTTTCTCGCGCCGGATGGCAAGACGCCGATCGGCTACGAGTACACCCTGATGGTGGCGATCTCCAGGGTCCTGGGGCTCGAGCCGGACGTCTCCACATTTGAATGGCAGACGCTGATCCCATCGCTCGAAGCAGGGCGGGTCGATGCCATCATGGCCCTGATGAACGATACCGAGGAACGCGAGCAGAAGATCGATTTCATCAATTACATCTACGCGGGTCTGGCCTTCGTGATCCCCAAGGACAATCCCCGCGGTCTCACCCGGCCAGAGGATTTCTGCGGCCTGACCATCACGAGCACGATCGGCGGCACGCAGGAAGCCTTTGCAAAGCAGATATCCGAAAAATGCGTGGCCGCCGGCAAGGGTCCGGTCACTGTCATGGGAGACAACAACATCGCCCAGGCACAGATTTTCGTGATGACCCGGCGAGCCGATGTGCATATCACGGATGGCCCGTCCGCCGGCTATTCGGTGGCGACCCGCCCGGATGATCTCGAGTTGCTGGAGACGCCGGAAATCTCGCATTCGGCACAATATGGCATTGCGGTGCGCAAGTCTGATGACACGCCACGGGAAGCCATCCAGGCCGCACTGCAGCACTTGATGGATACAGGGGCCTATCAGAAGATCATGCAGGCCTGGGAACTGGATTCAGTTGCGCTCGACGTGGCGACCATCAATGCCATAGGGGCCGTGAAGCCGGGCGTTTGATGATGGTGCCGATGCCCCTGTTGCTGTGCACAAGGGGCATCCTGAGGGAAACCACCGACCGATGCCAGTGGCAAGAGGGTATTTGCCGCTGGCATCGGTCATTCGATATCCGAATGACGATGAAACAACCTGAACGCAGGCCAAGGCATGAAGTCGATGGTAAATGATGATCTGAAGCGTTCCTTGGGCCTGCCCCACAAATCGATCGTCCACTGGTCCAGGCCGATTGTGGCTTTGCTGGTGCTGTTGCTGATCGTGCTCGTCATCATGCTGTTCTGGCGCGCGAAAATCAATTACGGTGCGGTGCCAAAGTATTTCGTGGCGCCACTGATGCTCGAGGGCGTGTGGAATGCCATCAAGCTGGCATTGTTGGCCCAGACGCTTGCCATCGTGGTGGGGGCGGTGCTTGCCGTCATGCGGCTGTCCAGCAATTCGGTCAGCCGCAGTATCGCCTCGGTCTATGTCTGGTTCTGGAGGGCTGTTCCGGTTCTTGTGTCTTTGCTCATCTGGTTCAATCTGGCGCTGGTCCTGCAACGTATCCAGATACCGGATCCTTTCTCGGGTGGCCTGCTCGTCGATCTCAACACCAATGACATATTGACGCCATTCGTGGCCGCCCTGATTGCACTGACACTCAATGAGAGTGCCTACATGGCGGAAATCATACGGGCCGGTATCATGGGTGTGGATCCAGGTCAGCTCGAGGCGGCGCGCGCTTTGGGGATGAGCAGCGATCAAACCCTGCGTCGAGTCACGTTGCCACAGGCCACCCGGCTGATCATTCCACCGACCAGCAACGAACTGATCAACATGATCAAGGAAACCTCGCTGGTGTCCGTCATATCGTATATAGAAATCACTGAAGCAGCCAACAGGCTGTCTGCGGCCAACCTGGACATCATTCCAGCCTTGTTCGCTGCTGTGGTCTGGTACCTGATCCTGGTGACGATCGCCACGTTCTTCCAACGCTGGATCGAGGATCGCACGAACAACGCGGGTGGCGGCAGCCAGCAGAAAAAATCGCTGATGCGCGCGCTGCTCGATTCGTACAACTGGTTTTCCGTGGTGAAGCGATAGCATGGGAAAGCACATGAATACCGTTCTCGAAGTGATCGACGTTCACAAGCGATTCGAGCACCCGGTTCTGAGTGGCGTCTCCTTGTCCCTGAGGCAATCCGAGGTCGTGTGCGTCATTGGCCCGTCTGGCGGCGGCAAGAGCACCCTGCTCAAATGCATCAACTGGCTCACGCCGCCTGATTCAGGTGCCATTTTCTTTCAGGGTGAAAGGATAGGGTTCGAGAAGAAGCCCGACCACTGGAAGCAGCTCGGCGAAAGGGCGATTGCCCACCAGCGCAAGCATATGGGAATGGTTTTTCAGCACTTCAATCTGTTTCGAAACCGTACGGCACTCGAGAATGTCATCGAAGGGTTGGTGGTGGTGCACAAGGTGTCCCGGGAAGAAGCGCTGATCAGGGGGCGTGCGCTGCTGAAACGGGTCGGGTTGGAACACCGGGCCAACGCCTACCCGCACGAACTGTCCGGGGGGCAGCAACAACGGGTGGCCATCGCGCGCGCGGTGGCAGCCAACCCCGCCCTGATTCTGTTTGACGAACCGACTTCAGCCCTGGATCCCGAATTGGTCGGGGAAGTGCTGGCTGTCATCAAGGATCTCACGCGGGAAAACAGCGCCATGGTGATCGTGACCCACGAGATCAAGTTTGCCCTGGATGTGTCCGATCGAGTGATTTTCATGGATCAAGGGGTCATCGCCGAGCAGGGCGCTGCGGATCAGGTGATCAATCACCCCAGGGAAGAGCGGACTCGACAATTTCTGAGCGCGATCTGACCATCCATATTGCCAGTGATTTTGCATATGTTTTTGAACAGGACTGCCTGCAGTGGAAAAAATGCCGAATGATCGTATCGATGCAGATTACAAACACTTCTGGCAACTCGATCCTGGTGTCAGCCATTTGAACCATGGCGCGTATGGCGCCGTACCCACTTGCGTATTTGAGGCCCAAGAGGCGCTCAGGCGCCTGGTCGAGCAGAATCCGCACAAGTGGTTCACCCAGATGCTCGAGCCAGAGATCGTCCGGGCGCGCGGACGGTTGGCCGAATTTCTGAATGCCAGCCCTGATCGCGTCGCTCTGATCGACAATGTCAGTGCAGGGGTTTCGGCCGTGTTGGCCAGCCTGGCGCTGAGGCCCGGGTCCAGGATCCTGGTGACCGACCACCTGTATGGCGCCGTACAGTTTGCAGTGCAACGCCTTGCCCGGCGGACTGGGGCCACGATCGATCGCGTGCATATTCCAAGCCACGCGACCGATGCCGACATCGAGGCGCTTCTGGTGGGTTCGGTGGCCGAAAGCACGAGACTAGCCGTCATCGACCATATTTCTGCAAATACCTGCATGCTGTTCCCCATGCAGCGGATCCAGCAGCGGTTTCGCCAGGCCGGCGTGCAGGTCCTCTGGGATGGCGCCCACGCACCGGGCATGATCCCCGTGGACCTCGCCAGCCTGGATCCGGATTTCTGGGTGGGCAATTTTCATAAATGGGCGTTTGCCCCCAGAGGAACTGCCCTGCTGTATGTTCGTGATCCGGCGCATGCAGGCATTCTGCCCAATGTGGTGTCCTGGAATGAGGATGAAGGATTTCCGCGCAGTTTCGATCGGGTGGGCACCAGTGATCTCACCGCCTGGATCGCAGCGGTCGATGCCATCGATTTCATCGATCGCATCGGGGCAAACACCATGCGGGCACGAAACGCTGCATTGGCGCGCGCGGCGCAGCGGGTCGTGGCCGACGCCCTGGGCGTCGATCCGAAACTGTTGTGGGGGTGCGACGATCTGAGTATCCGGGCGGTGCCCCTGCCCCCCGGCTTGATCACCACGCGTGAACAAGCGCTGGCACTGCAGAATACGCTGTCGAACGACCATCACATCGAGACCGCGCTGCGGCTCTGGAATGGGCAGGGCCTGCTGCGGGTCTCCGCACAGCTGTACAACAGCATCGAAGAGTTCGAGGAACTCGGTCGCCGGCTCAAACCCCTGACTTTGGTCTGACTCAGCGGCAGTGTCTGGCCGGGATCGATGAATACTATGCAAACCCTGCAATTGGGCCCATAATGCGCTTCTCACAAGATCCGTAGCCCAGGCGGCAGCCGCCGTTCTTCTGAAGTGCAAGCGTGTTCACTCAAATTGCGGCGTTCGCCATTCTCACCCTGTCTCTCCTGACCCTCAGCCGGTTGATTCTCGCGCTTTGGCTATGGCCGCGCGTACAGGCCGTGGGTGGATGGTCGCATATCTTCCTCTGGGGTTTGCGCATCGACCTGAATCAACTGGCCATGTGGGTGGGCATCCCGTTGCTCCTGGCGCCCTGGCTCGATGATCATCCCATGGCGCTGCTGCTGACCGGCCTGTGGCTGCAAGCGGTTTGGCTGCTGTTCGTGTTCATGGAAGCCGCCACATTGCCCTTCATTCGTGAATACGATACCCGCCCCAACTACATTTTCGTCAATTACCTGCGGTACCCCAAAGAGGTGTTCGGGATGCTGTGGAAAGGCTACAAGGGGCCGCTGGCGGTTGCTGGCTTGATGTTGCTGGTCGCCGCGTGGGTCGGGCATGCGGCGTTCGCCCATGTCCTGCCGTCTGCGCCGCTGGCATGGTATTGGGATGCGCTGCTGACCCTGGCATTTGCCGCAGTCATCTTTCTGTCCATTCGCGGCACGCTGGGTCATCGGCCCATCAACCCGGCCTCGGTAGCCTGGTGTGGTGATGGCCTGCTCAATACCCTGCCGCTGAATTCCCTCTACAGCGTACTGTTTGCGATTTATGCCAAAAAAAATGAGCGTTCGGCGGCGGATGTCTATGGGGACTTGCCGGTCGACGTCATGCTCGCCGAAGTCTGCCGTGCAGCGCACGTCGCCCGCGGGCCCGATGAGCGCCCGACATTGCACGTGCAGCAGGCAACGTGCGCCAGAGAACGTCCGCGCAACATCGTCCTCATTCTTGAAGAAAGCCTGGGGGCCCAATATGTAGGCAACCTGGGGGGCGCCGACTGCACGCCCAATCTGGATCGCCTGTCGCAACTGGGCTGGAATTTCACCCGTGCCTATGCCACAGGGACGCGCTCGGTACGTGGGCTGGAGGCCGTGGTGGCCGGTTTTCCGCCCACGCTGTCCGATGCGGCACCCCGGCTGGGCGGGGCGCAGAGCGGGTTTTTCACACTGGCCCAGCTGTTTCGCCGGCAGGGGTACCGGTCGCGCTTCATCTATGGGGGCGAGGCGCATTTCGACAACATGAAGAATTTTTTCCTGGGCAATGGCTTTGATGAACTCTACGACTTGCCCACATTCTCATCGCCGGCCTTTGTGGGCACCTGGGGGGCCAGTGATGAAGACATGTTCAACCGGCTGCATACCTTGCTCATGCGCCAGGATGAGCAGCCCACCCTGCATCTGGCCTTCACCGTCAGCAACCACTCGCCCTGGGAGTATCCCGCCGGGCGTATCGTGCCACAAGGTGATCCGGCCACTGTGCACAACACGGTGCGCTACGCAGACTGGGCCATCGGCCATTTCTTTGACCAGGCGCAATCAAGCCCCTACTGGGACGACACGGTGTTTCTGGTGGTGGCCGATCACGATTCGCGCGTGTGGGGGCCCACGCATATCCCATTGGCCCATTTTCATATCCCGGCCCTGATCCTGGGAGGCGGTATCATGCCGCGCCGCGATGATCGCATCATCAGCCAGATCGATCTGCCCACCACCCTGTTGTCGCTGGCCGGTTTGGGCGCAGCGCATCCCATGATCGGGCACGACCTGACGCAATCGGGCACGGGCGGTCGCGCCATGATGCAGTACGAAGACCGGTATGGCTATCTGCGCGGCGACGATCTGCTGGTGTTGCAGCCCGGGCGTGCGGCCAGTCAGTTCTGCTATACGGCACCGGATACCTACGTGCCGCAGCACCAGACCGATGCTGCGCTGGCCACCACCGCACTGGCACACGTTTTGTGGCCGAACTGGGCTTACAGGCATCAGGCCCACAGCGTTCCCTGATCATTTTTTTGCCATGGCGGGCAAACCCGTATGTGATCAGCACAATTTGCATGAGTCCACGGGTTGCCCCCTGACTTGTCCACAGTCTCTGGGGATAAGCCGGCATGGTTGCCGCACCATGCGACAGATGCCGTCCCGTCATGTCCCCGGGCTCGTTGCCTTGCCGGACCATAGGGCCTTTACCTGATCAATCGATGGCGCATCGCCTGTTATCATCCGGGCATTGTTCATCACTTGAATCAGAGGTGCAGGATCATGGAAGAACTTCGTACGTTCTGGGCTGGCATGCCTGGTGCAGGCGCGATTCTGGTGCACCTGGCCGTCACTTTGGTCATCCTGGTGGTCGGCTGGCTGGCCTCGAATTGGCTGGGGCGCTGGGCGCGTCTGATGGCCAAGCGGTCATCGTATGTCGATCCGACCATCGTGCCGATTCTGGTTGCGGTGGTCGTCTGGGCAGTGCGTGTGGTGGTGCTGCTGGCCGTGCTGGCGCGCCTGGGGGTCGAGACCACCAGTCTCATCGCGGTATTGGGTGCGTCCGCGCTGGCCATCGGCCTGGCCTTGCAGGGCACGCTCACCAATTTTGCGGCAGGCATCATGCTGCTGATCCTGCGGCCGATCCGCACGGGCGAGTTTGTCTCCATTGCCGGCCATGGCATGGGTACGGTCGATGAAATCAGCATTTTCATGACCCGGCTCGAACAGCTCGATGGCACATTTCTGCTGCTGCCCAATACGCTGGTCTGGGGTACGGCGGCCATCACCAACTACAGCCGCAATCCCACGCGCCGGATCGATCTCACCCTTGGGGTCCGTTACGACGATGACCTCGATCTCGCGCTGGCCACTCTCAAAAAACTGGCCGACGAGCACGAGCACGTTCTCGACGATCCCGCACCGCAGGTCATGGTCGAAAAATATGGCGACAGCGTCATCATGATCAATCTGCGGGCCTGGATGCGGTCGGCCGAATACTGGGATGCCTACTACGACCTCTATCGGCGTGCGCCTGAAGCGCTGCGCGAGGCCGGCATGCGGCCGCCCATCCCGCAACGGCAGGTACTCAGTTGACGGCTCGGGCCCGCCTGCCGTATCTTGCCCGCAGGGGGTGGCTGCAGGCGGGTCTGTGCTCATGATGCGCGCTGGCGGGTGTGCTCCGCAGTGCGGCGCGGCGTGCCTCGCAAAGCGCTGCCCGGCGTCGTCGGGCGCTCAATCCACCATGCGGTTCAGGCGCTCGGCATCCAGCGGATGCTGGCCATTGTCGACCCGCTGACCCAGTTCTTCCAGGGCGTGGCACAGGCGTTCGATGCGTGCATCCTGCCGGGCAGTGTGGTCGATCAATTCGTGCAGCACCCGGACCAGCGGGTCATCATCCGAACGGCCGACACCATACGGTGCAAAATCACTGCCAGCCGTGTCGACGGATGCACTGGCTGGCTGGCCTATGTCAGGTGGCAGGCCATCCGCGAATGGCGCCCCGATGGATTCCTGGGCAGCGGGCACGTCGCGTTGCAACAGTTCTTTCCATGGGCCGGCTTCCCATGGGGCCGGGCGGGCCTTTGAGCCCGCTGCCTCGCAGGGGCCGGGTACCCGGTCGTCCTGTTGTTCTTCACGGCCTTTGGGCAAAATGATGCGTGCCGGGTTGCCCACCGCAGTGGCGCCTGCGGGCACCGGCTTGATGACCACGGCATTCGAACCGACGCGGGCGTGAGCCCCTACGACGAAACCGCCCAGGATCTGCGCACCGGCCCCGACCACCACCCCTTCCTCCAGCGTCGGGTGACGCTTCTCTCCTTTGTAGAGTCTCGTGCCACCCAGGGTAACCCCCTGGTAAATGGTGCAATCGTCGCCCACCTCGGCCGTCTCGCCGATCACGACCCCGAAGCCGTGATCGATGAATACGCGCCGGCCGATGCGCGCACCGGGATGGATTTCGATGCCGGTCAGCAGGCGCCCCAGGTGCGACACGAAGCGGCCCGCCCAGTACCATCCGGCGCGCCACAGCCGATGCGCCAGACGATGGATGAGGATGGCGTGCAGCCCCGGATAGCAGGTGAGGATCTCGAAGCGGCTGCGCGCTGCTGGATCACGTTCGTGGATGCAGGCGATGTCTTCGCGTAGTTGCTGGAACATGAAAAATCGGCGCTCTTCTAGAAGGTATGGGTATCAATGTGTTCTGAACTGCTGCGTATCATGGCCGTGCACAGGCCACGCAGCATGTCGACTTCATCGATGCTGGGCTGCGCCCGTATCCATAGTTGGCGCATGCGTGGCAACAGCTTCTTGGGGTGGGCCGGATCCAGAAAGCCGGTGGCCCGCATGGCGCGTTCGAGGTGCTCGAGCAATGCGTCCACCTGCTGGTTGCTGGCCGGGTCGCTGCCCGGATCATGGCGGCCATGGGTGTCAGGCAGGCGCGCCTGGCCGGACAGTGGCAGCAGTGCATAGCGCAACTCCCAGGCGCACAGTTGCAGGGCCTGGGCCACGTTCAATGAGCTATAGGCCGGATTGGCCGGGATATGGCACGCGTACTGGCACAGGCCCATTTCGTCGTTGGACAGCCCGCTGCGTTCCGTGCCCAGCACCAGCGCCACACAACGGTGCGGTTTGGCCAGTTCGGATGCTGAAAGCCCGGCGGCCTCGCGGATGTCGCAGGCCTGTGGACCCAGGGCTCGCGGCCGCGCGGTCAGGGCAAAAGTGAGTGTGGCGGGCGCCAGTGCCTCGGCCAGTGTCGCATGGATCCGGGCCGTTTCGAGCAGGTCTCCAGCGCCACTGGCCAGTGCGATGGCTTCGGGATGATGGGCGGCTGCAGGGTCGCGCGGGGCGACCAGATGCAGGCTGCCAAAGCCCATGGTCTTCAGGGCACGGGCAGCCGAGCCGATGTTGCCGGGATGGCTGGGTCGCACCATGATGAAGCGCACCCGTGCGAAAACATCCGGAATGGCGGTCGGTGAATCGGAATATTCTTGCAGAGTCATTTAAAATGGCAGATTGTTGTCCGTGATCTTTGGAAAATTCTTTACCCATGCATCCAATGCTCAATACCGCCATCAAGGCGGCGCGCCGTGCCGGCACGATCATCAATCGTGCCAGTCTTGACCTCGAACGCCTGAACATTGCACGCAAGGGCCCCAGGGATTATGTCACCGAAGTCGATCGGGCGGCAGAAGACGCCATCATCGACATTTTACGCACGGCGTATCCGGATCATGGCATCCTGGCCGAAGAATCGGGCCTGCACCCGGCCGAGGGCCCCGTGCCTGAATTCCAGTGGGTCATCGATCCACTCGATGGCACCACCAATTTCATCCATGGTTTCGCGCATTACGCCGTGTCCATCGCCCTGATGCACAATGGCCAACCCATGCACGGCGTCATTTTCGATCCGACCCGCAATGAAATGTTCACCGCCAGTCGGGGCAGCGGGGCCTTCCTGAACGACCGCCGGGTGCGGGTATCGTCGTGCCATCGCTATGGCGATGCGCTGCTGGCCTCGCATGTACCTCGGTCTACGGCCTTGCCGGCTGATTCGCCGTTCTTCAGCCTGCTGGGCGACTGTGCCTCGGCGCGCCGCACCGGCTCGACTGTACTCGATCTGGCCTGGGTGGCGGGTGGGCGGCTCGATGGTTTTTGCGGCTCCGGGCTCAAGCCCTGGGACATGGCCGCAGGCAGCCTGCTGGTACTCGAGGCGGGTGGCCTGATGGGCGACTACGAAGGCGAGCAGGGCTGGATGCAGTCGGGCAATGTGCTGGCAGCCACCCCCAGGATCTTTGCGCGCTTCGTCCACTATCTGCAGGGCTGAGGGTGCCCATGGAATGGTTGCTGGATCCGGCAGCCTGGGTGGGCTTGCTCACCCTCATCGTTCTGGAGATCGTCCTTGGCATAGACAACCTGGTCTTCATCGCCATTCTGGTCGACAAACTGCCCCCCCGGGAACGCGACCACGCCCGAGTCGTGGGGTTGGGCCTGGCCTTGCTCATGCGTCTGGTCCTGCTCACCGTCATGTCCTGGCTGATCCACCTGACGACGCCCTGGCTGACCGTGGGCGGCTTCCAGTTCTCGGGGCGCGACCTGATCCTGATCGTGGGCGGCTTTTTCCTGCTGTTCAAGGGGACTTTCGAACTGCATGATCGCATCGAGGGGCGTACCCTGCATGCCACGGGGTCGCGCCTGCACGCCAGTTTCTGGGTGATCGTCACTCAGATCGTCATTCTCGATGCCGTGTTTTCGGTCGATTCGGTCATTACGGCGGTGGGCATGGTCGACCATCTGCCCATCATGATGGCCGCCGTCATCATTGCCATGGGCGTCATGTTGCTCGCCTCCAAACCGATCACGACCTTCGTCAATGCGCATCAGACGGTTGTCATACTGTGTCTGGGGTTTCTGCTCACCATCGGCTTTTCGCTGATGGCCGAAGGCTTCCAGTTTGCAGTGCCCAAGGGTTATCTGTACGCTGCAATCATTTTTTCGATATTGATCGAAACCCTCAACCAGTGGGCCCGTCGCAACCAGCAGCGAGCCGAGCAGCGCCGCCCGATGCGCGAGCGTACCGCAGAAGCCGTGCTGCTGATGCTGGGGCGCAGGCCGCTGGCCGGGCCCGAGCCCGAAACCGATGTCAACGTGAGCGAACCCGTGGAAGCCTTTGGCGTCGAAGAGCGCAACATGGTCAGCGGGGTGCTTACGCTGAGCGACCGCAACGTGCATTCGGTCATGACCCCGCGTACCGAGGTGTCATGGATCAACCTTGAAACCCCAGCCGATGAGTTGCGTGCGCAACTGATCCGCGAGCCACACAGTTTCTTTCCAGTGTGCCGCGGAACGCTCGATGAGGTGGTCGGAATCGGGCGCGCCAAAGAGCTTCTGCTCGACCTGATCGAACATGGCCAGATCCGCGAGACCCGCCTGCGCGAGCCCATCATCGTGCACGAGACCATCCAGATCCTGCAACTCATGGAGACCCTGAAGCGGGCTCACGGGCTGCTGGTGCTGGTGGCGGATGAATTTGGCTCGATCGTCGGCGTGGTCACGCCCATCGATATCTTCGAGGCGATTGCGGGTGAATTTCCCGACGAGGATGAGGCGCCCGACATCATCGTGCAGGGCGATGGCCGCTGGCGGGTGGATGGGGCCGCGGATCTGCATCATCTCGAGCAGATCCTGCACACCGACGGGCTGGTGGATGATGACGAAGAGTATTCCACCCTGGCCGGCTATCTGCTCGAGCGCTTCGGGCGCCTGCCCGAAGTGGGCGATCATTGCGAACTCACGCAGGACTGGGGCGGTTTCCGTTTCACCGTGGCGGCCATGGAAGGGCGCCGGATTGCTGCCGTGCAGATCGATCGGCTGTAGGGTGCTGCCTGGCTGGCCGAAGCAGGCCGCCAGGCAGGTGCCCGAGCCTGCGTTACGACACGCCCACGTGCAGCAGGGCCTTCAGGGGGCCAGCAGCACGGATGGCCTCGACCTGTTCAGCGTTGCGCGCATACAGGGTGCCGCCAAATGAAAGGGCATTGAGCGAGACCCCCGAAAAATGCTCGCGGCTGCGCAGCACCATCAGCAGCCAGCCGTCGTGGATCAGCAGATTGTGAGGCGCGAGCAGGCCGTGCTCGCCCGTCTCCAGATCCAGGATGTCGCGCGCCTGCTCATAGGCCTGCCGCATGGATTGGGCACTGGCATGCGGATCGACGCCTGCATGCGCCTGCACGGGCAGGAAGACATGGCGTATCGGCAATTGCGGATGGCGCAGCCCGGATGGTCCGCCTTCCGCAGCGGATTCGCGAACTGATGCGTCCAGGTCTCTGTCCCGCCCGGATGGGCCCGACAGGCCGGCCACCAGGGTGCTCAGCGTGGCATTGCCGGGCTCGGCCGGAACCCATTGCACATGCTTGTGGCGCTGGCTGGCGCCCGCCTCGGGGCCGCCGTTGTAGAAGCCCAGGCCCCCCGCCGTCGACAGCACCTGGGCCAGCGCCTGGAAATCCGACAGGTCCAGTGGTGTACGCTGTTCGGCGAAGGTCTTGCGCGCCAGCACCAGATGATGCATGCACACGGGAAATTTATTGAGGATGGCGACGTGCCCGTCGCCTACCGGGCCAACCAGCAGGGCAGGTTCCGGGTTCAGAAAGGGGTTGAAATCGGCATTGCGCGGCCCTCCGGGCAAGGTGACGGGAGCCGTGTCCTTGCGGGCCAGTGCAGCGACCCAGCGCACGATGAACGGCAGCCCGTCTTCTTCGATGACGGTCTGTTCGGCCTGGATGGGCTGCAGCGCGCCCGATTCCAGGGCGGATTGTGTGCGTGCCCGCACGGCCTGCATGAAGGCAGAAGGCATGGTGGGTTTCTCCTTGGGTTGCGTGGCTTCGTGCGCACGCTCTAAAACCCTCTTCGGTGAAGAGGTTTGCTGGCTTGCTGGTTGGCCGGCTCCTAAAATGTACCGCGACACAGAAAGGGGGTCCAGATCGATGACTGATGCAACACTGGTTGAGGGCGCGCGCGCCTTCGTCAAAAAAACAGTCCAGAGTCGGGCACGTGCGATTGACGAGACTGGCGAATTCCCTTCGGGATACTGGGAAGAATTGGCTGGGTGCGGGCTCACGGCCCTGGTGGTTCCAGGCGATCAGGCCGGCCTCGGGGTCGATCGCAGTACCTTTGCCGCCATTATCGAAACCGTGGGAGGCGCCTGCGCATCAACGGCCTGGGCGTTGCTGACGCATTCCACGGCGGCCGCAGGGATTGCAGCGCTGGGTACGGACGCGCAGAAGGCGCAGTATCTGCCAGCCCTCGCCACCGGGCAGGCGAAGGGGGCTTTTGCCGCGACCGAAACCGGTGGCGGCTCCAACCCCGGCAGCATCAGTACCCGTGCGCGTGCGCTCGACGATGGTTTCGTGCTCGATGGCGGAAAGTTCTTCATCAGCCAGGCGGGCGCAGCCGATGTCTATCTGGTGCTGGCACGCACGGCGGATGATCCAGGGCCTCAGGGGCTGAGCTGCTTCATACTGGAAAAATCGGATCGCGGGCTGTCCTTCGGGCGCCGCGAGGACACCATGGGGCTGCGGGGTGTTCAAGTGCGAGAGATGTTCATCGAGGATTGCCATGTGCCCGCTGGGCGTCTGCTTGGTGGTGTCGGGGGCGCCCAGGGTGTGCTGGCCGCTGCAGGCGGGGTCACCCTGGTCGGCTCGGGCGCAGCCGCTCTGGGGGTGGCGCAGGCGGCCTTCGATGCCACACTGCCGCATGTCCGCGAACGGCATGTGCTGGGCAAGCCCCTTGCGGCGCTGCCCGGCGTGCAGACACAGCTTGCGCAGGTTTTTTTGGACCTCGAGGCTGCACGGTCTGCGGTCGCACGCGGCCTGAGCTGGCTGGACGACAGTGCCAAGGGCCCGCCGCTGGTTTTGTGGCTCAGCAAGGTGGCCGCTGTCCGGGCCGCCCAGCGCGTTGCCGATGCCTGCCTCGCAGCCCATGGCGCGATCGGCTATTCCAGGGCGTTGCCGCTCGAGCGCCACGTTCGCGACCTGCGGGCCTTTGGCATCCATTGGGGCAACAACGAAGTGCTGATGGACACGATAGGCAAGATGCTCGTGGCTTGATCCGGCGTGTTGGTGGTCTTCACCACGAGGGGCTGTTCTTCGGCTTGTCGAAGGGGCGCGGGGTGCCGCTGTTGATGTGTGCTGGCACACTGGTGGCGCAGCAACCCGGGGTTTTCAAACTGAAACCTGGTCAGGCCCGGCCGATCACAGAACGCAAAAACGGCCCCTGATTGATCACAAAGGGCCGCGTTTACCGGGTTTGGCGGAGACGGAGGGATTCGAACCCTCGATGCGGGTATAAGCCGCATGCTCCCTTAGCAGGGGAGTACCTTCAACCACTCGGCCACGTCTCCGGCAAGCATGGCATTCTAGCACAGGTTGACTGGGCTGCCACAGGGCTAGTCTTTTCCAACATGACATGAGTCTGAGCGGGGTCTTGTGTTTCCAACATGAGATGAGTCTGAAGCGGGGAAGGTAGAAGTCGTCGATCATGAGGCATGGTGATCGATATGCAGGAAGAACGGCTC
>Ga0265293_10001585_pt1 | contig 48895 bp, 43 predicted proteins | sample Munlanlewell138R_FD_192505 | JGI IMG/M metagenome (GOLD analysis project Ga0265293, IMG submission 192505) | Leachate microbial communities from a municipal landfill in Southern Ontario, Canada - Leachate well 138R | ecosystem: Engineered > Solid waste > Landfill > Unclassified | place: Canada... | reverse complement strand
CCCCCGGCCGCCCCGGCACAAGCCCCCCCGGCCGCACCGGCACAAGCCCCCCCGGCCGCACCGGCACAAGCCCCTCCGGCCACGCCGGTAACAGCGCCGCCGCCGCCCCCACTTGAGCGAGTTGAGGCGACATCTTCCCAGGCGCCAGCTTCCGACCCCCTGTTTGCCGACCTGCACACCACCGAGATCTCGCTGCAAACCATTGACAGCGCGGCAACCGCGGGCGCCGATTCCGCAGCGCGACATTCCACCACGGTGAACATCGACACCGATGATCTCGAGTCGGTGTCCATGACATCTCCACCGGGCCCTCCCCCACCACCGGTGGGCAGCGCTACGACCACCACCAAGACATTTTCTCCCAAGCTATTAATTGCTGGCATTATCGGACTGTTGCTGTGGAGCGCCTTGGCCATCGGCGTTTATCGTTGCGCCACCGGAAAGCCCGACGACACCGACGTCATCCCTGCAGAAGAATCCACGCCTTTGTCCGACGGGGACGCTCCAGCGACACCAGCGCCGCAAGACAGCGCCAAGACCGATACATCTGCGGCATCCGCGGCATCCGATTCGGTGGCAACATCCGACTCGGCGGGCGATTCCGACACCGAAGCAACTGCAGCCCGAGATACCGAAACGACCGCACCGGAAGATACGGCCGAGACACTCCCCGCCTCCGAAGAGGTGCCAACGCCCCCGGCGCCCGAGCCCACAGTGGAAAAGCCCGTTGCGGCACCCAAACCCGCACCGGTAAAGGCACCAGCCGCCAAGCCCAAGGCGCCTGTCAAAAAGAAACCCCGCGGTCTGGCTGACAACCCATTTGGCAACTGAGGATGTATATGAAACGCTTATTTACGATTTTGTTTGTTTTATCCGTGGCAGGCACTGCTTGGGCACAAGGCAACAAGTGTCCGACGGTACCGGCCAATGAAGCAGCGGCGCAAAAACGCGCTGGCCGCTACTTCAGTGAGGCACAATCCATGGTGGAGCGCGGCCGAAGGGCCGAAGCTGTCGAGCGTTTTTTGTGCTCGTTGAAGATGACCCCACATCCCAACACCGTGTTTAACATTCAAACGCTGGCCGAAGAGGTGGAGGACAAAGACACAATTTTGCCCACCATGCGCGCGTTTCGCGACGAGAACCCCGGCAACAGCGCCACGCCCGAAATCGCAGATATGATCGCGAAGCTCGAGCACAATTTGCCCCTGGATGGGCCGACCCCCGACGAAATTGCCAAACAAGAGGCCGAGGCCCAGCGAGCCGAGCAAGAGCGCCTCGCGGCATTGGCGGCGGCCCAGGAACAATCCATGTCTGACGACATGAATGTGTTGCAACGCGAACGCGAGGCCCGCCAAGCGCAAGAGGAAAAAGCGCGAAAATACAAGGTTGCGGGCATTACCCTTCTCGGGGTGAGCGCGGCGCCGCTGGCCCTGGGGGTTACGTTTACCATCATGGCCAAATCCGCTCAGGATGACGCGCAAGACGCCACCTCCTGGGACGACTTTCAGTATTACGACGAGCGCAGCATGCGCTTTGCTTCGGGCGCCAGCGTGGGGTACCTATTGACCGCTGGCTTGCTGGTTCCGGGCGTCGTGTTGTTGGTCAAATCCAAAAAAATGCGACAGCAAAAAGACGCCCCGCCAGCGCATCATTTCGATATGTCTTTCAACGTAGCCCCCAACGGTTTTGTGGTGGGCGGAACATTTTGAGGTTGTCATGTTGAATCGATGGGTCACCTGCATTCTTTTTGGTTTGTTTGTGGCGGCTTGTGACGCCGATCCCCCAGAGGGGAAAATGGAGTGTACAGATGCGGCGACAGATTGTCCGCCGGAGTGGATTTGCCATATCGATGGCCTCTGCTATTCGGATCTCAGCGCGGCGACCGGCGAAAAGGCCAAGCCCGATACCCAAACCACCCTACCGGTTTCCTCCGATAGCGATCCGAGAGACGCCAGCACCAACAACGTCGACGATAACGAAACCGGCGGCAATATCATCGATCGGCCGGTCCGCGGTCCCACCACGCCATAGCGCCTACCTGCGGGCGCAGCACCGGCTGTGTGCGCACTATGAAAAAAATGCATAGCTGCGCATCAGTTCCTGACATAGATGTCGTTGACGCGCGTGCTTCTTGCATAAAGTGCTCAGAGGCGGTTTTTTTGCCCTGCGTTAGCAAGAAGGAATTTTGGCGTAAAATCAGTGGGTTGCCCCGTTTTCAAACACAACCGCAAAAAGTGGCACCGCGATTGCAATAGGCATAGTGCAGAGCGCGCACTTACTTCGCAATAACGCGCGCTCCACTTGATAATCAGCGGCTTTATTTGGATGTCTTAATTTCTTAACATTTGTGCTTATTTGGATTGCTTGTTTGGGCTCCTCTTACCTGCTGGTTCTCTTCTCTTGCCCGGCCCGTCATCAACCGCCCTTGATGACGGGCCATTTTATTTTATATCCGCCAAATGCCCTAAAATCAGGTTTTGTGTATGGCGCGCGTCTTGTTTGGTTTCTCTTTACAAAAATAGGCGGGCTTCGCTAGGATGAGCGCCACGTAGACACCACACCTTTAAGGAGGCCGTCATGTCCGGCATTCTTCCTGAAATTGCCCTTACTTTCGACGATGTTTTGCTAACACCTAGCTACAGCGAGGTCATGCCTGGACAGGTTGATCTCAGCACGCGCCTGACCCGCAAGTTGTCGCTGCGCATCCCCTTGCTCAGCGCTGCCATGGACACGGTGACCGAGGCCCAAACCGCCATCACCATGGCGCAGCTCGGTGGCATCGGCGTCATTCACAAAAACATGACACCCGAAGCCCAGGCCGCAGAAGTGCGCAAGGTGAAAAAGGCGGAGAGCGGTATGATCACCGATCCCCTCACCGTGACGCCCGAGCAAACCCTGTCCGATGTCCTGGCCTTGATGAAGGACAACCAAATTTCGGGTTTGCCCGTGTTGCAACCGGGCAGTCGAAAAGTCGTGGGCATTGTCACCAACCGAGATGTGCGCTTTGCCACCAACACCGCCATGCGCGTCGGCGAGTTGATGACCCGCGAATTGGTCACGGCCCGCGAACACTTGCCCGCCGAAGAGTGCAAAAAACTGCTCCACCGGCACCGCATTGAAAAACTGCTGATCGTCGATGATGCCATGGACCTCATCGGCTTGGTCACCATACGCGATCTGCAAAAGAAAGAAGAATTCCCCAACGCCGTAAAAGATGCCTCCGGTCGCCTGTTGGTGGCCGCTGCCCTGGGCGTCGTCGAAGAAGACCGCCAGCAGCGCGCCGCGTTGTTGGTGGAGCAGGGCGTCGACGTACTGTTGATCGATACGGCCCACGGACACAGCCGCGCGGTGCTCGAAGCCGTTGCGCGCACCAAAAAAGAGTTCCCCGACGTGCAGTTGATCGGCGGCAATGTCGCTACCGCCGATGCGGTCAAAGCCCTGGTCGACGCAGGTGTCGACGGTGTGAAAGTGGGCATCGGGCCCGGCTCCATTTGCACGACGCGCATCGTGGCTGGGGTGGGTGTGCCACAGGTCACCGCCATTATGCAGTGCGCCGACGAAGCCCGGAAGCACGGCGTCCCCATTATCGCGGACGGCGGCGTGAAATTTTCGGGAGACCTGGTGAAGGCCATTGCGGCGGGCGCCGAAACCGTAATGCTCGGCGGCGTCTTTGCCGGCACCGACGAATCTCCGGGCGACATGGTGTTTTACCAGGGACGCAGCTACAAAACCTATCGCGGCATGGGCTCCATCGGCGCCATGCGGCAGGGCAGCCGCGATCGCTATTTTCAGGTCGAATCCGAAGACCGCAAGTTGGTGCCCGAGGGCATTGAAGGGCGCGTCCCCTACCGCGGTCCCTTGGCCACCATCGTGTTTCAATTGCTCGGGGGATTGCGCTCTGGCATGGGCTACACGGGATCTCACAACATCCCCACGCTCAATACCCGGCGCAATCTGTTTGTGCGTTCCACGCCCCAGGGGCTGCGCGAGAGTCACGTCCACGACGTCATCATCACCGAGGAAGCGCCAAATTACCGGATGGAACCCTGACGGGCATGTTGATGTACCGCCTGCCTTTCGCTGCCATGGCCCTGGCCTTTTTGCTCGGGGCATGCGGTGCGGCCACGCCTCGGGGAGACACCACACCCCGGGGGGCCGTTCGCTTCACCTGCGAACAAGAAACGGCATGGCTCGAAATCAATGCGCAGCGCCTGGGCCCCATCGGCATGTTTCACGAGCACGGCGTGTTGTTGCCAGCGGGAGAACACCGCATCTTGGTGCGCCACGACGGCTTTTTCGATCACTACCAGCTCTTGACGGTGGTGCCTGATACGGTGCAGGTGGTGTCCATCGAATTGCGTGCCATTCCCGATTAGGTGAGCATATGGAGCCCAACACCATTCAGATTTTAAAGCGCTGGGGCATCGGCTTTTTGGGCCTTGTCGCCTTCCTCGCCCTGGTGTCGCAGCTACAGCGCTTGGCCACGTTGTTGATCCTCTCTTTCTTGATTTCGTACCTGCTCAACCCTGTGGTGACGCGCCTTTCGTCGACGCGCTTTATCGGCCGCACCGTGGCCACCATCATCACCATTGTGGCGTTGCTCTTGCTGATCCTCGGCATCGTGCTTTTCGTAACGCCAGCGCTCATCGATGAATTGCGCACTTTCTTCGATCATCTACCGGCCCTGGTCGACCGCTTGGGCGATCGGGCCATTCCATGGCTCGAACGAAAGCTCGACATTGAAATCAAAGTGCCGGGAAATTGGGACGAGCTGTTTCAGCAAATCTTGGTGCAGTTTAGCAAGCAGGGACACCAGGCGCTGGAACCCGCTAGCCGCTTGGCCGAGTTCGTGTTCAACGCCACGTTCTCGGCGCTGTTTTTCTTTTTGGGATCGCTCATGTTCCCGGTCTTTTTGTTCTTTTTGCTCAAAGATTATCCGGCCATCCTCGCTGTTACGGAGCGCTTAATTCCGCGCAAGTACCGCCGGGTGACCAACACGCTGGCCACAGACGTAGACACCAGCCTGTCGGCCTTCTTCCACGGTCAGTTTATGGTGATGATTGTGTTGGGCGTCTTGTATGCCACGGGATACTGGATTGTGGGCATTCCGATGGCCTTAACTGTGGGCTTGCTGACGGGATTGCTGTGCTTCATTCCCTATGTCGGCGCCGCCACGGGATTTGTGCTGGCGTTGTCGCTGTCCTTGCTGCAGCTCAAGGGCTGGACGCCGGTGCTCGGTGTGGTGATTGTCTTCGGATCGGTGCAGGCGTTGGACGCGGTATTTGTCACGCCCAAAATTCTCGGCAAACAACTTGGCTTGCGGCCGCTGTGGATCATCTTGGCCCTGATGGCGGGCGGCGAAATGTTTGGCTTTCTCGGCGTCTTGTTGGCGGTGCCCACCACGGCGGTGGTCAAGGTGTTGGTGTTGTTTAGCTTGGAGCGCTATCGCGAGAGCGCGCTGTACCGCGGCGATGGTCCACCCACCATTCCCCCCGGGGAAGTCAAAGCGCCATCCCCCGACACGGCGTCACCAACCCAATCGTCCTCTACGCCAACTGCGCCCTCCGATTCATGAGTTCCCTCGCCCCTCGTCCCTCAACGGTAACTCTGGGCTTTCGCATCTCGTTTTCCTTTTGGACGGCCGTGGTGGCGGCGGGGATATATGGCGCCGTTGAAGCCCTGTTGCGCGGCGATGACGAAACCCTGTGGTGGACCGCATCTTACAACGCGGGATTGATGGCGTTGGTGGCGGTGCCCGTGGCCATCGTTGTGCTCGCAGGGCTGCGCTTGTTGCTGGGTCCTTTGGGCTGGTCACCGCGGCAGTGGTTTGCGGCGTTGCGCGACAGCAACGAGGCCTCGCGCCGATCGCTCTTGTCATACGCGCTGCTCGGGCCAGTGATCGCCGGGGGGTGGTTCGCGTTCACCTATCACGTCGTTCGCGTGGCCATGGGCAAGTTCGTTCACATGGGATTGGCGGCGTTGCTGTGCACGGCGGGCACGTTGCTCGTCGCTGTCTTGGGGGGCTTGCTGTTGCGGCGGTTGTGCCCATGGTTGGCATCGCGCTGGCCGGCGCGTTGGGTGCGGGAGCGATTTGTGCCCGTCTTCTTCGGTTTGCTGGCGCTGCATTTGTTTCTATTGGGGCTCTCCGTTGCACTGTCGCCCGAAGCGGGAGAGGGACTTTGGGGCTTTTGGGGGCTGCTCAAGCGCGAAGCCCTGGACCTCTCGTTTTTATGGCCGCTGCTGTGGATGGTCGCGGCGATCCTTCTAGGCCTGTGCGTACCCGCGTCCGCGCCCAAGTGGCAGGTGGCTCGGTTGTCGCTGTTGCTCGTCGTTGGCATTTGCGTCGGCGGTTTTGTGCGCGCGATAACGGGGCTCAACCACTGCGCGCCCTGCACGGTGCAATTGGAAACCCAAACCGCCATAACGCACCAAACGCTGTCGTTGTTGCGCCGCACTTTCGACGCCGATGGCGACGGGTTCTCACCGTATTTTGGCGGCGGTGATTGCGACGACACCCGCGCAGACGTTCACCCGGGGGCCATCGACATCCCCGGAGATGGCATCGACCAAGACTGCTCCGGCGCCGATGCCGTGCAGCGGGCCACCATCGAGCGTACGATCGAAACGCCCGCGCCCGAGGACAGCGATCATCCGGCCCTGGACCCCGCGTTGTCGTTGCTGTTCATTTCGGTGGACGCGCTGCGCCACGATTTGGGCTTTACCGGCTATGCGCGCAACATCAGCCCCAACATCGATGCATTGGCCCAGGAGGGCGTCGTGTTCACCCACGCCTGGTCGTTGTCGTCCTTTACCGGACGCGCCATCGGACCCATGCTCATCGGCCGTTATCCCACCGAAACTTTTTGCAACGCCTCTCACCTGTCGCGCTACAGCGACAAAAACCGCCTGCTGGCCGAGATGCTGCACGACGCGGGATTGCAGACGGGCAGCGTGCAGGCACATCCGTATTTTGCGCGCTCGGGGCTGCAACAGGGCTTTGACCGCTTCGAGATAGTGACGGGGCGGGGCGGCGACGAGCCCGACTTGCGCATCACCGGTGATCAAAGCACGGCTGTGGCGGTGCGTTGGCTCAACGACGACACCTTCACCGCCGGTCGATTCTTTCTCTGGGTGCATTACATGGACCCGCACAAGGAGTACCTAGAACACAAAGCGTTTTCGGTGTTTGGCAGTGACAGCCGCGCGCGATACGACGGAGAGGTGGCCTTCACCGACGCCCAAATCGGCGAACTCCTCGCTGCGCTTTCGGCCCGTGGCTTGCGCGATCGCACCGCTGTGATGTTGACGGCCGATCACGGTGAGGCTTTTGGCGAGCACAACATTCGGTTTCACGGCCGCGCGCTCTGGGACGAAATTATGCGGGTGCCCTGGATCTTTCGCGTCCCCGGATTGGCGCCCCAGCGCATCGCCACGCCGGTGGGACACATCGATCTGGTGCCCACGGTGCTCGACTTGCTCTCGCTGCCCGCTGAGCCACAACTACGGGGCAAGAGCCTGCTGCCCATCATGCGCCAAGGGAGCGGCACACCCGACCCCATTTATATCGAGCAGCCCGAGGGTGAATACATGCCGCCGATGAACGCGCTGATCGCGTGGCCTTACAAGCTGATCCACACCATCACCGGCAACCGCTTTCAATTGTTTCACTTGGGCGATGATCCCGGCGAGCAAACCGACTTGTCGCGCACCCACCCCGACGTCCTGGAAGACATGAAAGCGCAGTACAACCAGCAACGCGCTGCGATCGAGTACACGGCAGATCGCTACCAACGGCGTTAGCGCCCCACCTGTGCGACAGCGCTACTTGGAAGGGTGTTGCTGTTGCTGCTGCAGGGTTTGAAAAATGTGCAAAATTTTGGGCGACGTGGTGATGGGCGACAACTCCATGCCTGGTTGGAGTTTGAGGGCTTCGTTTAAGGCGCTGCGCATCATGTCCATTTCGTCGAAGGCCGCGTAGGAAAACGCCAGGTAGCGGTAGATGCCCACTTTTTGCGGATTGGCGAGGCGCCCGGTACCGAGGAGTTGCTGGGCGATGGCGATGGCCTCGACGTACTTGCCAGATTCGTAGGCGGCGCGGATCTCGGCGATGCGTTGCGTGGCCTCCTGCTGCAAGAGGCGGTCTTGTTCGCTGGCTTCGATGTCTTGCTTTTGGTCGATGGCCTCGCGCGCCTCAGGGGTGAATTCGATGTTGAGCAGCGGCACCAGCAGGGCGTCTCCGGCACCGTACTTCTTTTTGCGGCGCAGGTTGTAGTCCTGTAGCCATTCCTCGGTAAAGGCCGGTCCGAGAAACATTTTGGCCACGCTCTTGAGGGTTTCGTTGGGCGCCAAGATGTACAGGAGTTGGTAGGGCACTTTGATGATGCGTCCCGCATCGAGCAGGCTGTCGGGATGGCTGCCGTTGAGTTCGGCCAAGAACTTTCCGCGGCGCGTGGTGCCCAGGTATTGCGCGGCGATGCCATACCAGTCTTCGCCGGCCTTGGCGCGGTGGTAAATGACGCCGGGAACATTGACGTGCTCGCCGTTCATCAGCGAGCCATCATCGGGGTGCATGAAGCCGTTGGCGGCACGGATGACCATGTCCTTGTCGGGTGTGCCGTAGTAGTAGCGCGCGAGCATTTGGAGGGTTTCGTCGGTCTTGGCTACGTGGGTGTGGGCGTGCAATTGGAGAGAAACAACGCCCAACAGGGCCGCGATGAACAGCGTTTGCCACCGGTGCCGCATCATGGGGACGCCTCCTGTGCGGCGCGGTTTTCGAGGGTTTCGACGAGGAATGTGGTTTTGCCTTTTTCGATGTCGATTTCGCGTTTTTTTGTGTCGAAGTAGGGATTGATGAATTCGACGATGTGGCGTCCCGGAGAGAGCACGATGGGCGTGGCGGTTGGGGTGAGCGCTACGTCGCGTTGATCGATGACGACGCGCGCCCAGGGGTTGACCACCACCTTGAGATAACCGACTTCATCGGGATTGAGCTGAGTTGTGCTGGCCGTTTCTGCGAGGTTTGGATCATCTGCGGTCAGCTGGATGGTGAGGCCCGCCAGGAGGAACAGGGCCAGCGTGGCCGCAATAAAGAGGCCGATGCTCTGGATGACGCGGCGGTCTTCGCGCACGGCTTTTTGCCCTTCGCGTACGGCGTCGGTGGTGAGGATGCCGCTGGCTTCATCTTCGGAGATGACGCTGTGTTCCTGCAGGTAACGCACGAGGTAGGCGTTGTAGTTGATGCCAACGCGGGTGGCGAGGAAGTCTTCTAGGTCGTGGATGAAGGCCTGCATGGAGGAGTAGCGATCGGCGGTTTGCTTTTCGAGGCAGTGGCCGACGATGTGCTCCAACATGCGAGGAACGCGCGGGTTGAGTTTGCGGACGGGCACGTAGCGCTCAAGGCGGATTTTTTGCAACACCGAGCTTTTTTTGTCTTCGATGAAGGGCTTTTTCCCGGTGAGCATTTGGTAAAAGACCACGCCGAGGGACCAGACGTCGGTGCGGCCGTCGAGCTTTTCGCCCAGGATTTGTTCGGGCGACATATAGGAAGGGGTGCCGAGTCCGGTGCCGGTTTCGGTTAAATCCGAAAGGGACTCGTCGCGGGCGATGCCGAAATCCATGAGCTTCACGTCGCCGCGTTTGGAGACCATGACGTTGGCGGGTTTGATGTCGCGGTGGATGATGCCGCGGAAATGGGCGTGGTTGAGGGCGCGGGCCACCTGCAAGGCGATAATGGCCGCCACCTCGACCGGGACGCTGGTGAAATTGTCGAGCAAATCGTAAAGATCGATGCCTTCGACATACTCCATCACGATGAACATCGTGCCGGAATACTTAATGAAATCATAAACGTTGATGATGTTTTCTTGTTGCAAGGAGGCCATGAATTTGGCCTCGCGTTCGAAGCGCTCCGAAAATTGCGGTTCGATGGCGATGGATGTTTTGAGGGCCTTGATGGCCACGACGCGCCCCAGGGGCTCCTGGATCGCCTTGTAGACGACCGCCATGCCGCCTGCGCCGACCTCTTCGACAATTCGACAATTTCCGATTCTTTCGAGCATTTTGGTCAGTTCACTCTGGGTACATTTAGCGAATCATGGGGTATTTTTGCAGATAAGCGGCATTCCGTAAAGCCGAAGGACGCAGAACGGGGATCGGCGGCCCGGGCAAGAAGGGCTTCTTGGGGAACCCAAGAGGTGCGCACGGCTATAAGCAGTTGTGCAATAAACGAGAAAATGTAATAACGCAGCTTCGTAAGAAACGGATCGCGCTTGGGCGAACGCTGCCACCCACAGCATCGGAGGTAGAACAATGCAGATCATTGTCGTCATTGTGGTCATCGCATTGGTTTTAATCGCGCTTTTTGTTTTCAAGAGAAAAGCGCCGTCTCAATTGTCTCCCGGGGCGCCCGGTTCCCCCGAAAAGACAGCGGAGGATGTCACCCCACCAGCGGGAGACGCCGCCACAGAAACCGGTGGCGAAACAGAGGCCGCCGAGCAGGTCGAGGCGACTGAAGACGCCGATGGGGCTGGCGCGACCGATGCTGTTGAGGAGCCGGTACCCGAGGAGCCTGTGGCCGAGGGCGTTCGCTTGGACGAAGCCGCTGAGACCGCTGCTGCCGATAGCTTGCGCGAAGCACGCCGCGATCGAAAACTGCAAAAGTTGCGCCAGGGATTGGCGAAGACGCGCGGCGGATTTATCGATAAAATTGCCGGTGTTTTTAAAGAAAAGAAGGAAATTGACGCCGACCTGTTGAACGAACTCGAAGAAGTTTTGATCACAGCGGATATCGGTGCTGGCACAACCGAGTGGTTAATTTCGATTTTGAAAGGTGCCCTCGACAAAGACGAACTGAAATCACCTGAGGCGGTGTGGGAACTGCTGCGCGCTGAGATTCAGCATGCGTTAACGGTCGAAGCCCCCGCGTGGGATCCCGCGCGAAAAAAGCCTTTCACCATCATGGTGGTGGGCGTCAATGGCGCTGGAAAAACCACGACGATTGGCAAATTGGCGTCGCAGTTGACCGAGCAGGGGCTCAAGGTTGTCCTGGCGGCTGGCGACACCTTTCGCGCTGCGGCGGTTAACCAGCTTGAGATCTGGGGACGGCGCACCGGTAGCGAGGTGGTCCCGCCCCAAAAAGAAGGCGCCGATCCCGCTTCGGTCGTGCACGACGCGGTCAAGCGCGCCATCGAGGTCGGTGCCGACGTGGTCATTGCGGACACCGCCGGTCGCCTGCACACTCAGGCGCCCCTAATGGAAGAATTGAAGAAAATTCACCGCGTTATGGGCAAGGCCCTGGAGGGCGCGCCCCACGAAGTGCTGTTGACCGTGGACGCCACCACGGGGCAAAACGCTCTGCAGCAGGCGCGGGAATTCGGCGACGCATTGCCATTGACCGGCGTTATTCTTACCAAGCTGGACGGAACGGCCAAGGGCGGGGTCATCGTGGGGATCTGCCACGAGCGAAAGATCCCCATTCGATTTATCGGTATCGGTGAGGCCAAGTCCGATTTGCGGGCCTTTTCGGCCGCCGATTTTGTGGACGCGCTGTTTCACCGCGATGCGGATGACGAATGACATTTTGCATGCAAATGGCAGAGATTTAATTTTAGTAAAACTGGAATAACACGCGAATAATGAACCCGATATGAATTTTAAGTGGAGTGGAAAGAATATATTGATTCCCCTTTGTTCGTTGTGCTATAGTCTTCAGCCAAAGACAAAACCTGTAAAAAGTGAAATGATTTTCAATAGTTACACAACAGAGAACTGGACACCAATAGATCGCGAGAGGAATTGGCGATGAAAAGAACCCGCATCGAGCTTTCGTTATTGTTCATTGGTCTCATCCTCATTCCGGCCGCAGCAATGGCTGATGAGGATGATATGACATTCGACGAAGATGAAGTGGACTCCTCCCTGGTAGATGATGCTGCTGACGGGGGGGTGATGTCATCGGAGGGCGGCAGCGACGATATTTTGGGCGGAGACATCCTGGCAGGCCTTGACGACGATTTTGGCGAAGAGGCCGAACCCGAAGACGCCGACGGTAAGGGCAAGGGAAAAGCTAAGGCGGCATCGAAAGAGACCGACCTCGTCAAGCGCCATCCGATTTGGGCCGTTCAGCAGGTTTATGCCCTGCGCAAAGGTCGCGTTGACTTTCAGCCGATGTTTGGTTTTTCACTCAACGATCCCTATGTGCAGCACCAGTCACTGACGCTGACAGCCGATTATTACATCACCGAAGTGATCGGCGTGGGCGTGAGCTTCAACTGGTACCGCTTCCTCGAAAACGAAACCGACCTCAACTATCAAATTAGCCGTGCCACGCACCAAACGGTTCCGATTAACTCCTATTTCTGGGGTGTTCAGGCCAACTTTACCTATGTGCCCATGTACGGAAAATTCGCGTTCTTGAAAAACTGGATTTTGCACTGGGACGTTTGGTTGGTGGGCGGCGCTGGCGTGATTTCCACCCGCCCCATCCCCGTGATCGACCCCGAATATCGCGATTTTGATTACGGTGTAAAATTTAGTTTCAACTTGGGCATTGGCGGCCGCCTCTACCTGACGCGATTTCTGGCCATTGCATTGGAGCTCCGCGACTACATTTACCCCGAAGAAATCGAAAGTATCGTGGCCTATTCGTCTGATGAAATGCGCTCCCAAAAAGATCGCTGGACAGACCCGAACCGCAAGTTGACCAACAATGTCATGCTGCAGCTTGGCGTGAGCCTTTTCCTTCCCTTTACTTTCGAATACAAGTTGCCGAAGTAAAAAGGATGAAAGCAGAAATGAAAATGCGTAACGACAGTAACAAAACGATGGGATTTTTGGCGCGTTACCTGCTGCTGGGAGCACTGTTTTTCAGTGTCTGGGGCGCTGCCCCCAAGGTATCGGCGCAGGAAATTTTGCTGGAAGGGCCTTTGGCCGGACAAGCCGCCGTGCGAAAAATGGTGCAATATCGCAACCTGCGATTCTCGGTGGGCCCCCAGTTTGGCTACACCTTGTTGAACGAGTACATGCACAATTTTATGCCGGGTGTGAAACTTGAGTTCAACGTCACCGATTGGTTGGGCGTGGGCGTTGTGGGCTTTTACGCGTTCAACACCCCCACCTCGTTGACCAAGCACATCGGCAAGTCGAGCGACATCGGCGGTTCTCCCACGGTGCCTTCCGATAGTAACTGGCCGAGCTACACCGGCGCAGCGAACTTTAAAAACCAGGTGTCACGATTGCAAAGCATCGTGATGGCGCAGTTGGCACTGGTGCCCTTCCGCGGCAAAATGTCGATTTTCGAAAAAGCCTTTGTCGGCATCGACGGCTACTTGTTTGTCGGTGGCGGTGTGGTGATTTTTCAACAGCGGAAAGACTGCACGGCTGTCGAAGACGAAGTCCGGGCGGGCGAATATCCCTGCGGTGATTTGGGCCTGATGCAGGGAGGAGCACGTCTCAACGACAAAAAGACACGCGTGAAGGGCGCGCCGACATTCGGCCTCGGATTTACGGCGTATTTCAACGACTGGATCGGCCTGAACCTCGAGTATCGCCTGACCCCCTTCAAGTGGAATGCCGGCGGCACCGACGAATCCGGACAGGCCGGGGCCCAGTGGGTGCTCGCCTCCGACGCCAATGGCGATTTGTTTTGGACCACCGAAGCCGGTGGCAAGGGCAACTACCCCGATAAGCGCATCGACAAAGAAGACCAAACCTGGAATGCCAATCAAAGCATCATCCTCGGTGTCGTCTTCAATTTCCCCACCAAGCCGCGCATCTCCGACTGATCTCCGGCTGATTTTTATCCCGTCCCTTCACCGTCTCCGTTACATTACTGGTTGTAGACTTACCGGCACAACGACGGATTGCGCCAATGCCGCGGGCGACTTGCGCCCAACAGGAGCAAAAACGTGAAACGCGTATTATGGACGATGTGGGTGTTGTTGTGTGCCGTGGGCAGCGGTTCTTGCGCAGACAGCGACGCCGTTTCTTTGGGTGACACGGACAGCGAGTGGTTGTCCACGGACAGCGGCTTATTGCCGGACAGCGACATGGTGCCGGATAGCGATTTAGCGCCGGACAGCGACTTATTGCCGGACAGCGACACAACCCATCCGGTGGGTACGGATACGGCAATACCGGGACACGGCGACACGGACAGCGACTTGACACCGGACAGCGACACCAGCTTCGATAGCGGCGATACCGTGACCCCCGACGACACAGCGAGCGACGACACGGCGACCGATACAGACGTCGCGCCGGATACGGACACCGCTGATTGCCTGCAGGGCATCATTGTCGTTCGCAACACCTTGGATGCGCGCGCCCTGGACGGCCACACCTGCCTGGTGGGCGATTTGCAAATCACTGCGCCGGGTGTGCACAATCTCGACATCCGCGACCTTCGCATCATTTACGGCGACTTGCGCATCGAGAACAACGCCGCGCTGACATCCTTGGAAATGCCCTCCCTCTCGGAGGTGACTGGCGATGTGCAGATAGCGGAGAATGGCGCGTTGGTGGCGTTTCCCGCTCTGCATGCGCTGCACGAGATTGGGGGCCAGCTCGCGGTGCGCGACAATCCCCTGGTGGCCGATTTGGGCGGCTTGTCGCAGTTGTCCCACGTGCAGGCCGAGGTGATTGTGGCGGACAACCCCCATCTCACGTCGTTGCAGGGGCTGTCGACGCTGACATCGGTGCAGGGCGCTGTGCGCATCTTACGCAACGACACGCTGGCTTCGTTGGGCGCGTTGGACTCGTTGCAAACGTTGGGTGCTGATCTCGAAATCCGCTCCAATCCCTGGCTTGTCGATTTGGCGGGGCTGTCGGGCTTGCGCACCTTGCCCGGCGCGTTGATTCTGGTGAACAATGACCGGCTCGCCTCGCTTAGCGGCCTCTCGCAATTGCACACCACAGGCGCGCTGGAGGTGTCGGCCAACGACGCCTTGGCTTCGTTTCAGGGGCTCAATGCCTTGGGCATGGTGCAGGGGGACTTCACCGCGTCGAGCAATGCGAGCTTGCAGCACTTTTCGGGCCTCAACAACTTGGTGCAAATCGGCGGCAACTGCGCGATTTTGGGCAACCCGGCCCTGGTTGCCCTCACCGGACTGGGGGCCCTGGCCCGTATCGGCGGATATCTAGAGATTTACGCCAACACGGACTTGTCTCACATCGATGCGCTGGTTTCGCTGCAGGAGATCGGGCCGGCATCCGGTGGCGCAGATCTACAAATAACCCACAATTTGTCGTTGCCCTACTGCGCGGTTTGCGCGTTTTGGGCGGGGCTTTTCCCGCAGCCGCTCATCGAAAATACGTCGATTTCAGACCTGCTGTCCGATGCGTGCGGCGATGCCGGGGTGGGCGATGTGGGCGATTTGCAGTGCCCGTAACAAACGGTACGCAGAAGCGCCCGTAACGAATCGTCGACAGGGGTGTCTGCAGTGTTAACAGCAGGCCGGGCCGTTGGAGGTACCGATGACGTCGGCGCCCGCTGCGATCATTTGCAGGGCGTCGCTTCGGTTGCGGATGCCGCCGGATGCCTTGATGCGCATGCGCCGTCCGAGGGCTTGTCGCATGAGGGAGATGTCGCGCACCGAGGCGCCCCGGGGTCCGTAGCCCGTGCTGGTCTTGGCGTAGTGGGCGCCCCCCATCCAGGCCATGGCGCAGGCCCGGACAATGTCGCGCTCGGACAGGCAGCCGGTCTCCAAAATGGCTTTGACGGGTTTGCCCGCCGCTGCGGCCACGACGATCATGAGGCGCTCCAGGGCGTGCCGACCGTCACCTTGCACGCTGCGCACGTCCATGACCATGTCGATTTCGTCAGCCCCGGCGTCGATGGCGCGTCGGGTTTGCGCCTGTACGTCTTTGAGGGTGCCGCAGCCCAGTGGAAAGTCGACCACCGAGACGACGCGGATGTCGCTGCCCGCCAGGGTTTTGGCACAGTGGGCGACGTCGCGCGGGTTGACGCATACGCCGCGCAGCCCGTGGGTCTGGGCGTCTTGGCATAGGGCGTTTAGGGCTTCTTGGGTGGCGTCGATGCGCAGCAGGGTGTGCTCGATGCGCTGAGGCATGGGGCAGTCGGCGTCGAGGGGTGGCACCGCCGGACGCGTGGGGTGCGGCAGTAGGTTGAGGCAGTCGTCGAAGATGTCGGCAATTTGTGTTGTGGTAAGAGATGTCATGGGGCCAGTGTAGACCAGTTTTTCGGCGCGGGAAATAATCGAGTGCCTCAATGGTTTTACGCATATGAACCGCAAGGCGTGCCGCCGCATGGGCGTGCGACATCGCCGTTGCCCCGAACAGGGAGCCCTTATGAAACGAAATAAAACACATTGGTGGATGGCCTTTGGCTTGATGATGGTGATCGCCCTTGTCGCCTGTGGGGCCACCGGAGCAAAAAACAAAACGGCGGAGACAGGAAAAACTTCGCGGGCCCAAAGCGAAAAAACGGCGCCGCTGACGCCCCTGACCTACGACCCACGGATATCGCTGGCACCGCTGGTGGAGCGGGTGGGCGACGCGGTGGTAAACATTCAGATCACGCAGAAGGTGCGGATGCGCGGCGGCATGCCCGGCGGTAATTTGTTCGAATTCTTTTTCGGACCCCAGGGACAGGAAGGCGGGCCGTTTGGTCGCCCTGCGGAGCGGCAGCGCCAGTCGATGGGTTCGGGCTTCATCATCGATGCATCTGGCCTGGTGGTGACCAACCACCACGTCGTGAAGGACGCCGACGAGATCGAGGTGAAGCTGCACGACAGCCGCACGTTTTCGGCCAAGCTAGTGGGTTCGGATGAGCGCACCGACGTGGCGCTGCTCAAGCTCGACAAGGCCTCGGGCTTGCCCACGGTGACCTTTGGCAGCTCGGCGGACATGCGCGTGGGCGACCGCGTGGTGGCCATCGGCAATCCCTTTGGGCTCGATCACACGGTGACCGAAGGCATCATCTCGGCCAAGGAGCGCATCATCGGCGCCGGTCCCTACGACGACTTCATCCAGACGGACGCGTCGATCAACCCGGGCAACTCCGGGGGACCGCTGTTCAACCTCAAGGGCGAGGTCATCGGCATCAACACCGCCATTACGCGCACCGGGCAGGGCATCGGCTTCGCCATTCCGTCGGATTTGGCGAGCAGCGTCATCGCGTCGATTCAGTCGAGCGGCAAGGTGACCCGCGGGTGGCTGGGCGTGACCTTTCAACCCATGGACGCGGATCTGGCGCGGGCCTTGGGCGCTCCCAATGCCGACGGCGCGCTGGTCAGTGAGATTGTGGCGGACTCGCCGGCCCAAAAGGGGGGTGTGCAGGTGCGCGACATCATCGTCGGTGTGGCGGGCAAGAAGGTCAAAAACGCGAGCGAATTGCCGGCGCGGGTGGCGGTGTTGAAGCCCGGCCAAAAGGTGGTGTTCGACCTGCTGCGCAACGGCAAGGCCGCCAAAGTGACCGTGGAGATTGGCGAAATGGCCGACGACGGTGAAGGCGTTTCCGGCGCGGGCAAGGGCAAGGGTGCGGGGAAGGACGCTGAGGCCGCGAAACAGCTCGGCATCGAAGTGGTGCCCCTCGACGACAACCTGAAGCGCCGCTTGCAGGCCGATGCGGTGAAATCCGGCGTGGTGGTGTCGGCGGTGAAGCCCGATGGCCCGGCGGCTCGGGGGCTGCGCGAAGGCGACATCATCGTCGAGGCAAATCGTGGGGTGGTGACCGATGTGGCGTCATTTCACAAGCGCATCTCCGACTTGCGCAAGGGCGACGACGTCCTGCTGCAGATTTACCGCCGCGGTACCTGGCGCTTTCTCGTCATCCGCTTGTAGTCTCGCCATCCCCGCAAAACTTTCGCATGCGGACATTGCATGTTTTCGTGATTATCAAGTATAAGGCCGTGTCAGGGAAGAACGGCGGTGGTATCAGCCTTTTGCCGAACGACACGCCGTCCCGTTGAGGAGCCTTTGCGATGAAACGAACGATGTTTAAGTCCAAAATTCACCGCGCAACGGTCACGCACGCCGACCTCGAATACGAAGGCAGCGTAACGATTGACGCCGATTTGCTGCGCGCGGCGGATATTTTGTGCCACGAAAAAGTGCACATCTGGAATGTCACGCGCGGGACGCGCATCGAAACCTATGCCCTGGCCGGCCCGGCGGGTTCGGGGACGGTGTGCATCAACGGCGCGGCGGCGCATCAAAATGAGCCCGGCGACCTGGTGATCATCGCCACGTTTGCCGACTACGATGCAGATGAACTAAAAAATTACGAGCCCACGGTGGTATTGGTCGACAAAGACAACCGCATCGTCAACCAGCGCTACCGCGAGGTGCCGGGACCTCTGCGCGCGGTCTGATGCGCATCCTGGTCACCGGCGGCGCGGGCTTCATCGGCGCCCACTTGTGCGAGGCTCTCCTGGCGGACGGGCACCAAGTGACCTGCCTGGACAACTTCAACGCCTTTTACGACCCTGCCATCAAGCGGGCCAACGTCGCGCCCCTGCAGTCGGTGCCGGGGTTCTCCCTGGTCGAAGGCGACATCCTCGACGCGCCGCTGTTGTCGCGCCTGTTTCAGGCGGGTCCCGACGTCGTGGTGCACCTCGCGGCCTGGGCTGGGGTGCGGCCCTCTATTGAAAACCCGGCCATCTACGAAGAGGTCAACATCCGGGGCACCCTCAACATCCTGGAGGCCTGCCGCGCTCACGGGGTGTCCAAGCTGGTCTTCGCCTCGTCGTCGTCGGTGTACGGCGGGCGCACCGACGTGCCCTTTCGCGAAACCGACCCGGTCATGCGCCCCATTTCGCCCTACGCGGCCACCAAGGTGGCGGGCGAGACCCTGTGCTACACCTACCACCACCTCTACGGCTTGCACGTGCACGCCCTGCGTTTCTTCACGGTGTACGGCCCCCGGCAGCGCCCGGAGATGGCGATTCACCTCTTTGCCGACGCCATGTTGCGCGGCGCCCCCATTTCGCTGTTCGGCGACGGCGAATCCAGTCGCGACTACACCTACATCAGCGACATCGTGGCGGGCATCCGCGCTTCCATCGAGCGCTGCACGGGTTTTGAAATTCTCAACCTCGGCGGCGAGACGCCCACATCGTTAAACCGCTTGGTCGCCCTCATCGCCGCGCGCCTAGACCGCACCCCCACCGTGGTGCACAAGCCCGATCAGCCCGGGGATGTCGCCATTACCGCCGCAGACCTCTCGCACGCCGCTGCGGTGCTCGGCTACGCGCCCCAGGTGGACATCGAGGCGGGCATCGCCAAAACCTGCGACTGGCTGCTGGCGCAACACGGCGCCAATCCCCACGCCAATAAGTAACGGCCTACCACCATGTCCTCTGCGCCCATCGAAGCCCCGATTGTCCTCGCCTCGGCCTCGCCCCGCCGAAAGTGCATGTTCGAAGAGATGGGCATCGCCATCGAGGTCATCGCGGCGGACATCGACGAAACGCCCCTGCCCAACGAGAGGCCGGTGTCCAGCGCCGTGCGGCTGGCGGGCGAGAAGGCGCTGCGGGTGGCCACCCAATTGGCTGCCCAGGGACGCCGGCCCTTTGTCGTGGGAGCCGACACCGTGGTCATTGTCGACGACGAGGTGCTGGGCAAACCCGCCTCCGACGCCGAGGCCGAGCACATGCTCTCGCGATTGTCGGGGCGCACCCACTGCGTGGTGACCGGCTATGCGGTGGGCCGCCACCAGGGCGAATGGCACGCCGACTTTGTGCGGACCGACGTGCGCTTTCACGCGTTGAGCGCTGCGCAAATCACCGCCTATGCCGCGTGCGGCGAAGGGCGCGACAAGGCCGGTTCGTATGCCATCCAGGGCATCGGCGCCTTCCTCGTGCACAGCCTGGTCGGCGATTATTTCAACGTGGTGGGCTTGCCCATTTCGCGGGTCGTGCGAGAATTGCAGCGCCAGGGCGCCTTGCCGTCCTTTTTGCACCCATGAGCGATATCGGCACCAGACTCGCGGACATCCGCGGGGCCATTGCGCGGGCTTGCCAGGGCTGCGGGCGCGACCCGTCGAGCGTCGCGTTGGTGGCCGTGTCCAAGTTTCACCCGGCGTCGGCCCTCCAGGAGGCCTACGAGGCCGGGCAGCGCGAATTCGGCGAGAGCTACGCGCAAGAGCTCGTCGAAAAAGCCGAACAACTCGCCCACTTGCCGGATATCCGCTGGCATTTCATCGGCGCCCTGCAGCGCAACAAGGCCAAGTTTGTCGTACCCCACGTGCACCTGCTCGAAACCGTGGCGTCGGTGCGCCTGGCCGAAGCCTTGGAGCAGCGCGCCCAGGCCCTGTCCCGCACCGTCGATGTGCTGCTCCAGGTCAATGTGGGCGGGGAGGCGCAAAAATCGGGCTGTTGCGCCGAGGAAGCCGCCGCCCTGCTCGAGCAACTCGACGCCTTTCCGTCGTTGCGGGTTCGCGGCCTGATGACCCTGCCGCCCTTCGAGCTCGAACCCGAGGACACCCGCACCTACTTTCGCGCCCTGCGCACCCTGCGGGATCGCCTGGGAGGTCCAGCGCGCCTACCCCATCTCTCCATGGGCATGAGCCACGACTTCGAGGTGGCCATCGCCGAGGGCGCGACCATTGTCCGGGTGGGTACTGCCATCTTCGGTGATCGCGCCGCGCCGCGCTGATCGCACCCTGCATCGCTGTTGGGGACTTAACGCGCGTTTGGCGATTGCTGGGAGCGCTGTCGTTTGAGCCAGGTGGCGTAGGCGACGATGGCGAAGTCGAGGGCCGCCGTGCCCAGAAATGCGAAGATGGCCTGCAGGGCGAGGTATTTTTCGGCGAACAAATACATGGCCACGTTGGCGACGCCGAAGAGGGCCCAGGTGGTGCGGCTCACCCCGTCGGCTGTTTTGGCGCGGATGAGGGCGACGAACTGCACCACGGTGGCCAGGGGAAACACCACGGCGGGGATCCAGCCGAGAAATTCGAGCCAGGTGAGCGACATCATATGATGTAGCGCCGTCCTTGTCGCAGGGGTTCGATGCGGCTGGCGTCGCGATCGAAGTCGTCGGGCAGGTGGATGAGGCGCATTTTGTCGCGCAGCGCCTGGGGCAGGGCCAGCAGGCTTTCGTAGGGGGTGTGGCTGCCGTAGTTGGACTCGTGGATGATGAGGTCGGCGGCGGAGAGCCAGTCGATGAGTTCGGGGTCGAAGGCGGTGTCGGCGCTGTAGCCCAGGGTGCGCCCGCCAGCGCGGATGCGAAAGGCGGTGGTGGGTACGTGGTGGCGCGTTTTGCGGCACTGAACGGCGAAGGGACCGATGGCGGTTTCGCCGGTGTCGCTGAGCTCGATGGCGTTGAAGTAGTCGCTGAAGCGCCGCCGGTCGGCCGGGGGATCGCACAGGGGCGCCATGACGTGTTCGAGTTGGCCGGACCACAGGCCGCCCAGCACGTCGGGGTGGGCCGCCAGGGTGAGCTGGCGCTGGATGACGTGTCGCCCGTAAAAGCCCAGGCCCTCGATGCCGCTGGCGTGGTCGGCGTGCAGGTGGGTGAGCAACACCGCGTCGATGGTGTCGACGTCCATGGCAAGGCCGCTGGTTTTGCCCGCCTCGTACATAATTTTGCGGATGGGGTGCGGGCAGTCGAGGAGGAGCTGCGCGCCTTGGTGGTGAATCATCAAGCACGAAGAGTAATAATGCTGCGAAAACGCATCGCCGATTCCCAGGGCAACAAATTCCATCGCGTTACTTCCTTATTGCGGTTGCGGCAAAGACGATTGTTCGTCGGTGATCGCCTTCAAAGATGGCACATGCGCCGCGGTTTTTGAAGCGTGGAAACGCGCAAAAGGGTGCGGCAAAAGGCAGGTGGTGCGGGCTTAAGCGGGCTTAAAGGGCGAGATTTCGCGCAGGCGCTCGATGATGGGAGGCAGGGTTTCGATGATGTGGTCGACGTCGGCGTCGTTGTTGTAGCGGCCGAAGGAGAAGCGCAGCGAGCCGTGGGCAAAGCTGAAGGGTACGCCCAGGGCGCGGAGCACGTGGGAGGGCTCCAGGGTGCCCGAGGTGCAGGCTGACCCCGAGGAAGCGCAGATGCCCACCTGGTCGAGCATGAGCAGCATGGCCTCGCCTTCGACGAACTCAAAGCTGATGTTGAGGGTGCCCGGCAGCCGGTTGTCCCGGTCGCCGTTGACGATGCTGTTGGGGATGCGCAGCAAGGCGGTTTCGAGGCGATCGCGCAGGGCACGCACGCGGGTCTGCTCGTCGTCGATGTGCTGCAGCGACAATTCGGCGGCCTTGCCCAGGGCCACGATGCCCGGCACATTTTCGGTGCCGCCGCGCCGCCCGCGCTCCTGGTGTCCGCCGAGGATCATCGGGCGAAATCGGCTGCCCCGCCGGATGTACAAGGCGCCGATGCCCTTGGGCGCGTGGATTTTGTGTCCGGAGATAGACAGCAGGTCGATGTCGGTCTCTTGGAGGTTTAGCGGCACCTTGCCCATGATTTGGACCGCGTCGGTGTGGAAGAGGGCGCCGTGCTGGTGGGCGATGCGCGCGGCCTCGGCCACGGGATAGAGGACGCCGGTTTCGTTGTTGGCCGCCATGATGGAGACCACCGCCACCTGGTCGTCCATGGCGTCGCGCAGATCGTCGAGGTTGAGGTTGCCCTGCCGGTCGACGGGCAGGTAACGCACCTGGTAGCCCTCGCGCTCTAGGTGGCGACACAGGGTGAGCACCGCCGGGTGTTCGACGCGGGTGGTGACGATTTTGCGGCGGTCCTTTTTGGTGGCCAGGGCCGAGCGAATGGCGGTGTTGTCGGACTCGGTGCCGCAGCTAAGAAAGACGATTTCGGTGGCGTTTTGCGCGCCCAGGGCCAGGGCGACCTTTTCGCGGGCGTCTTCGATGACCTTTCCCACTTGTCCGCCAAATTCGTGCATGCTCGAGGGGTTGCCGTATTTTTCGGTCAGGTACGGCATCATGGCATCGAGTACTTCGGGGGCCACCTGGGTGGTGGCGTTGTTGTCGGCATATACCCGTTTCATATTTTATAGATCCTCTTTGACGTGCAGCTCGATGGCGGGGTCGACGATTTCGCGCAGTTTGTCCTCGATCCACTTGGTGGTGAGGCCCGCTGCCCGACAACCCGAGCACTGGCCCACCATGCGGATGGTCACCCGAAGCCCGTCGATGTCGACGAGCTCTAAGTCGCCGGCGTCCTCCTGCAGAATGGGGCGGACTTCGTGGTCGAGCAGCTCCTGGATGAGGGCGATGCGCTGCAAATTGGTTAGGGGCTGGCGCGCCGCGGTGGGGGTTGGTGTGTGGGGTTTTTGTTGCAGGTGCTCCTCGAGCAGGATTTCGAGTTCGTCGATGCAGGCGCCGCAACCGCCGCCGGCCTTGGTGTAGTTGGTGATGTCCTCGAGGGTGCGCAGGTCGTTTTCGGCGATGACGTGGCGCAGCTTGCCCTCGGTGACACCGAAGCAGGTGCAGATGACGCGCCCTTCCTCTTCGTCGTGGGCCTCGGGGGTGATGCCGCGGTAATTGTTCACTGCCGCTTCCAGGGCCTCGCGCCCCATGACCGAGCAGTGCATTTTTTCGGGTGGCAGCCCGCCCAGGGCTTTGGCGATGTCGGCGTTGGAGACCTTTAAGGCCTCGTCGAGGGTTTTGCCCTTGATCATTTCGGTGAGCATGGAAGATGCGGCGATGGCGCTGCCGCACCCAAATGTTTGAAACTTGGCATCGGTGATGGTGTCGGTGGTTTTGTCTACGGCAATGGTGAGCGAGAGGGCGTCGCCACAAGCGATGGAGCCAACGTCACCCGTGCCGTCAGCGTTTTCAACGCGCCCGACATTTTTGGGCTGAAAGAAGTGTTGTTTGACCAATTCTGAATAATTCCAAGCCATTTTGGCCTCCTTCTGGCCGATAAGGTCGATGGGGGACACCGGAAACAGGCGGTGTTTGCCCGGGTATCCGCCCTTCAAATAACCATGTTTTGCGCACGGAGCCACTGTTAAGTGGAAAAATCCCGCTCCCGCTGCTGAGGAAAGTCACTTTACCGGTGCATTGTACGGTTGAACGGTTGACAAGAGCCGCGCGGACACAGATAAAATGCAAAATGCAAAATCAGTGAAAAACCAGCTAACTAGCTAACAGAAAGGGAAGAGACATGAAAAGAGCAGGGCTCGTCATTTTGTTTGTTGCAGGGCTCGTGGCGGCTGCCTGCGGCGGTTCACAGCCGTCCCAGCAGAATCCACCCGCCAGTTCGGTGGCCGTCGTCAAAGTGGGCGACACCGTACAGTCGGAACCCCGTCCGGCCATGCCGGGCGTCAACGTGCCAGCCGTCAAGGTCGACTTGGTGGGCTACGTCACCGACTGGAAAAAAATCGTCATTTTCAACGTCGATCCGGCGGGCGCGCAAGTGGTCGACCAAGCGGGCAACGTCGTCCTGACCGTCACCGATGACCTCATTCGCGAATACGGCCTCGATGAAGCCTCGCAAGACCCCGTCTGGCAGGTCGACATTACCGTCCTCAAGACGCCGGGCACCTACACGATCCGCACCGCGGGCGGCGCTTCCAATCCGCTGCTTAACAGCGATCCGTTTAAGATCGGCGATTTCCGCTCGCTCTATTACGACGACGCCGTGGTGGTGGGCCTGAAGAGCTTTTACTTCCAGCGCACCCGCACCGCCCTGGTGGAGCCCTACGCCGTTTGGCGCGGCGCCGCCTATCCCCGCAAGGGCGTCTCCCACGCTCACAACGACGTGGGTTGGGACTACACGTTTTACCCCGACAAAAAGCTCAACTGGAAAGACAGCCCCGACAAACAGTGGTGGCCGGGCGAGCAACTGAAAAAAGGCTGGTTCGACGCGGGCAACTACGACATGTACATCCCCTCTACCGCGCCCTCCACGCAAATTTTGCTCTACGCTTACGAGTGGGCTCCCGAGATGTTTAAAGACGGCGACCAAAACATCCCCGAATCGGGCAACGGCGTACCGGACATCATCGACGAGAGCACCTGGGGCCTCGACTGGATCATGTCGCTGCAGCAAAAGAACGGCGCCTTCCGCCACAGCGAAGCCGTGCACGGTTGGGATGGTCTGGGACCGGCCGATCAGGACATGAGCGTCCGCTGGATTCGCGGTGTGAGCTCGGCAGCGACGGCCAAGGCCGTGGCCGTTCTCGCGCAGGCTGCGCAAATTTACAAACAATTCCCCCCCTACGCCGCCATCGCCGCCGACTACGAAAAAGCCGCCCGTTTGGGTTGGAAGTGGCTGCAAGAGAACCCCAATGACCACCCGGTGGACGAAAAAGACCACCGCTGGGCCGCGGCCAATCCCGGTACCACGGGCGAGCGTCCGACACTGCCCAACGGCTGCCCCGACACATCGGTAAACCCCGACAAAACCGCTTACAAAGACAAACACGGCAGCGAGCAGCCCCGCTGGGACGACGGTCCCGACGGCCGCGGTGACGTGCCTGGGCGCTTTGTTGCCGCCGTCGAAATGTGGACGCGCCTGCGCGACGCCTCGGCGCTCGAAGTGGTCAAAACCCTCATCAACCACGAACTCGTCAGCAACCTGGAAGAGGGCATCTTCCGCGGTTCTTGGGTGAACATCAGTCGCTACGGCCTCATCAGCTTGGCCCAGGACGCCGAGACCCCCGAAGACATCCGCGCCATCGCCAAAGAGCGCATGGTAAAAGCCGCAGACCTCGCATTTCCGCGCATCGAAAAAGACGGCTACCGCACCTGTGACGAGCTCTACGACTACTACTGGGGCCACAACGCCAACCTCGCCGAGAAGGTTCATGTTTTCGCCGCGGTATACAAACTGACCGAGGACGAAAAATACCTCCACGCCGCGCGGGATCTGTGGCACTGGCTCAACGGCCGCAACCCCAACGGCTACTCGATGACCACCGGTGTGGGCAGCCGCCCGCCGACCCGCTTCTACCACATGGAGTGGGGCTACCACCAAAACGACATGATCAACAAAACCGGCGAGTTCTTCCCGCCGGCACCGGGCTACCTCCTGTCCGGCCCCAACGCCATCAACAACTGTTTCTTGGCGCCGGGCGCCCCGGCCAAGGCCCTGCTGTGGGACAACCCCGAGACCACCCGCACCGGCACCCCGCCCCACGCCATGTGGCACTGGGAGCAGCCGAGCATCTGGGACGGCAACTTCATCCCCGAAGACTCCTACGCCGAAGGTTGGTGGGGCGTGACCGAATGCGACGTTATCTACAGCGCTGACTACGTGTTGGCCGGCATCTCGGTACTCTAACCCGCCCGCACTTTCTCACCCTTGCCCCTGCGGGGCGCCGCCATTTCCCCAATCGCTAATTGATGGACAACCACGCCAACACGTGGAAAACTGCCGCCCATGGGACCCAAACGCTGGATTCTCACGATCGCCATCTCTTTGCTCATCATCGCATTGTTGGTGTTGTTTTTCTTTCAGTCGGGGGCCGATCGGCGCGTCGTCGAGATGGTGCTACCGCGCGTCGAGTCGCGCTACGGCGTATTGCTGCGCTACGAAAAGGTCCAGGTTTCTTTAACGTCGGTGGTCTTTTCCAGTCTCAGCGTCTTGCCCGCCGCCGACGCCCAGCCCCTGATGACCGCGGAGCGCCTGGGGGTGCACCTGCGCATTGGCCCGTTGATCAAGGGCGAGATCGACATCACCGAGGTGCGCATCGACGGGTTGCGCCTGCTGGTGGGCGAAGGGGCCGGTGGTGCCGAACCCCAGCACTGGAAGGCGTTTTGGGGCCGCGTCTCGCAACCGGAACCCCCGGTGTCCGCCCAGGGCGCCCCTGCCAACGCGACAGTATCCCCGGAGCGGAAGCTGCCCGACATCCACATCACGTCGGGGATGGCGGTGGTGCACATTGGCTCCTTTGAGGCCACCGTGGACAGCTTCTCCGGACACGCCCAGACGCCGAAGGAGTTTGTTTTGGAGATGCGCGGATACCGCCTGAAGCACCACGACTTGTACTTGGCCCGCGGCACGCCGGCCCAGGCGACCTGGCATTTCGACGAGCGTCGCCTCGCGGTGCAGTTGAACAAGCCCACCTACGAGATCCCCGGCGATGTGGCGCAGTTGCAGCAAATCGCGCGAGAAGGCGCCCAGGCCCTCGAAAACATGGGGTTGTGGCGCGGAGATGCGGTCCAGGCCCCCAAGGCATCCCCCGGTGTCAAGGCCGTGGATGCCGCCGTGGAGTGGCGCGCGGCCCAGGCCACGGTGTTGTACCCCGAGACCCGAGACAACATCGTTATCTCGGAGGTGGACGGGCGCTGGCACCGCGACGCCGATCGCGCGGTACTGTTTTCGGGCAGCGGCAAATTGCCCCGGTCGAACTCCCGCTGGAACGCGGAGGGGCGCATGGACAAAGACCGGGTTCTGACCGCGGCGCTGGAGTTGCCAGACATGGCCCTGCAGCCTTTTTCTGCGGCGCTGTTTCGCCATTTTCCCGCCTTGTCCGCCCTGCAGTTGGAGAGCGCCATGGCCGATGGCCGCCTGCGGATTACCGTCCCCGCGGATCGCGCCACCGTCGGCGTGGAGGGACAGGTGGCCTTGGCGGGCGTGGGGCTGCAGCATCCGCGCATCAGCGCCTCGCCCCTGGAGGCGCTCAACGGCCAAATCGACCTCAAGGTGGCGTGGCACCGGGCGGAAAAAAACCTGCACATCGAGCGTTGGCACATCTCCCAGGGCTTGGCGCGCTTGGCCTTGGCGGGCACCTGGCAACCCTCGCCGCTCAAAGTCGACCTCACCGCCGAACTCCCCTCCACCGCCTGCCGCCAGTTGCTCACGGCCATTCCCCAGGCGTTGCGCCCGCAAATCTCCGGGGTGCGCCTGGACGGCCAGCTCTCGTTTCAACTGCACCTGGGCCTCGACATTCTCAATCCCGAGGCCACGGCGTTGAAGGGCGATCTGCAAAACCGTTGTCAAATCGCGGACTTCGGCGCGCTGCCAGATCCGGCCGAGTTTCGCGTGCCCTTTGCCTACATGGCCTACAACGAGAGCGGTCAGCGCTTTCGCCTCATTACGGGACCGGGCACGGAGCGCTGGGCGCCGCTCAACGAGATCTCGCCCTATGTCGTCGAAGCCGTGCTCACCACCGAGGACGGAAAGTTTTACACCCACAAGGGCATGACCCTGCCGGAGATGCGCCGGGCCATGGAGATGAACCTCAAGAAGGACGGCGCCTTTCACGGGGCCAGCACCATCACCATGCAGTTGGCCAAGAACCTCTTTTTGTCCCGGGAGCGCACCGTGGCGCGCAAACTGCAAGAGCTGTTTTTTACCTGGTACCTCGAGAGCCACTTCACCAAGGAGGAGATCCTCGAGATGTACCTAAACATCGTGGAGTTCGGGCCTTCGATTTACGGGGTCCTCGATGCGGCCAAGCACTATTTCGGTCGCGAGCCCCAGGAGCTGAACCTGGTCGAGTCGGTGTACCTCATCAAGCTGTTGCCCAACCCGGTGGCGCGGCACAAAACCCGCGAGTCCGGCCAGTTGTCGGCCAAGCAGATGCGGTTGCTCCACCAGGTAATGGGGGTGATGCTCAAGCGCGGGCGCATCAGCCGCAACGAATACGAACAGGGGTTGGCCGAGAAGGTGGTCTTTTACCGCGAGGGCGATCCCCTGCCGGATCCGCGCCTGCCGCCTGCCCACGGCTCCTTGGGGCTGTCGGGTGCCGCCGACGACTGGTCCGGCGACGCGGCCTGGGACAAATCCGACGACGACTTCGACGAACCGTAGCGCCAATGGCCTGTCGGTAAGGATGACAAAGCATGTCCATGAACCCCGAAAGTCACGAAAGCCTCGAAGATTCTGCGCGCCTCTCCGGGTGGGAGCCCGACGTCTGGATCGAGCTGTCCCAGGGCGCCCTGGCGCACAACGTGGCCCTGTTTCGGAGCCTGCTGGCACCGGGATGCCGCTTCATGGCCGTGGTCAAGGCCAACGCCTACGGACACGGGATGGTGCCTATCGCCCAGGCCGCTTTGGCCGCGGGTGCCGATTGGCTCGGGGTGTTTCACGCGGGCGAGGGACTGACGCTCCGCGACCACGGGGTGACGGCGCCCATTTTGGTGCTGGGCCCCACGCCGCCCGAGTCGATGCGGCGGGCGGTGGACGCAGGGCTGTGCCTGACCGTGGCCTCTCCGGGGGCCGCCGACGCGCTGGTCCGGGCTTGTGCGGGACAAACCGGGGCGCGCGCCCACCTCAAGGTGGAGACCGGCACCCACCGCCAGGGCTTCGACGCCGCGCAGCTCATTAACGCCGCGCAGCAACTGGTCGCCGCGGGCATCGCCGTCGAGGGGCTCTACACCCACTACGCCGACATCGAGGACACCACCGACCACACTTACGCCGAGTCGCAACTGGCGCGGTTTTCGGAATTGCGCGCCCAGCTCGCCGCGGAGGGCGTGTCCGTGCCCTTGTCCCACACCGCCTGCACCGCTGCGGCCATCTTGTTCCCCGCCACCCACTTCGACATGGTGCGCGTGGGCATCGGGTTGTACGGGCTGTGGCCCTCCAAGGAAACCCGCGTCTCGGCGGGCATGCTGGGGCGCGACCAAATCGAACTGCGCCCGGTGATGACCTGGAAGACCCGCATCCGCCAAATCAAGACGGTGCCCGCTGGGTCGTACATCGGCTACGGCCGCACCTTCCGCACCACCCACGATTCGCGCGTGGCCATTTTGCCGGTGGGCTACGCCGACGGCTACGACCGACACTTTTCGAGCCGCGCCCATGTGCTGGTTCGCGGCGTGCGCGCGCCGGTGCTGGGCCGCATCTGCATGAACCTCACGATGATCGACGTGACCGACATTGCCGACGCGGCGCCAGGCGACGAGGTGGTGCTGCTCGGGCAAAGCGGCGATGAGGCGGTCCAGGCCGCTGACCTGGGCTCCTTGGCGGGCACCATTCACTACGAAATTGTCACCCGCGCCGCCCCCTGCGCCCCGCGACGCTGGGTGCCGTGACAAAGCGCTGGACGCGCCCCAAACGACAGCGGTACAACACGCCCATGACTGCGAACGCCCCCCGCCCTGACACCCAACGCCCCACCGAGCGCCTCTTGGCCTTGCAGCGCGCCTACCAGGTGGGCAACCGCCGGGCCGCCCGGGCATTGGTGCGAGACGTGCGCCGCGATCCGAACGCCACCGCCGCCGAACAAGCCGAAGCCGCGCGCCACGACCGCGCCTCGGGCCACGACCCGGTGGTCTTGGGGGTGATCGCCGCCACGGCCCTGGTACAACTCTACCTCTTTGTCAGCCATTGGACTTAATGCGCCCCGACGACATCTTCCACCGCGACGGTCCGCTGGCCCGGGCCCTGGCGCATTACGAAATCCGCGACGCCCAGCGCGAGATGGCCCAAGCTGTTGCCGATATCCTCGACCAAAACGGCGTCCTGCTGGCCGAGGCGGGCACCGGCACCGGAAAAACCATCGCCTACCTGGCGCCCATCATCGTCAGCGGTCGCAAGACCGTCATCTCCACCGGCACGCGCAATCTGCAGGAGCAAATTTTCTTCAAAGACCTGGGCTTCTTGCAGGAGGCCCTGGGCATCTCGCGGCGTTGCGTCTACCTCAAGGGGCAAAACAACTACCTCTGCCGCACCCGCCTAAAGCAGTTCTTCACGTCCCCCAAGAGCCTCGCCTACCCCGCTGCCGAAGTGGCGCGCCTCCAGCGCTTTGCCGAGGAGACCACCACCGGCGACCGCATGGAGATCGACGGCCTGAGCGACGACAGCGCCATCTGGAACGAGGTGTGCTCCACCCGGGAGACCCGCATCGGCGCCCTGTGCCCGTTCTTCGAGGAGTGCTTTGTCACCCGCGCGCGCCGCATGGCCCACAGCGCCGACATCGTCGTGGTCAACCACCACCTCTACTGCGCGGACCTGGCCACCCGACGGCAGGGCGGACAAATCCTCCCGGACCACGAAGTGGTGGTCTTCGACGAGGCGCACCTGCTCGAGGACATCGCGACGGAGTTCTTTGGCCTGCGGCTCTCCTCGGCGGGGATCGAACGCTTGATGCAAGACGTGTCCCGCGTGGTGACGGCGGCGTCCTTTGCTGTCGACTCCCAGGCCTTGCCCCGCAAGAGGACCGCGGCAGAAGCGGTGAAGTTCGCCAAAAGCTTCTTCGCCTGTTTTCGCGGGGCCCCGGGGCGCACGCCGCTCTCCTTCGATGACGTAGCCGAGACCGCCCTGCCTTTGTGGCACCGCCTGGACGCGGCCTTGGAGTCCGTGGAGTTGTCGCTGCGCCTGCACGAGGGCGAGGACGCGGGGGTCGACCACATGGCCCACCGCATTTTGACGGCGCGCAACACCCTGGGCGAAATTGTGGAGCACCGGGACAACAGCAAGGTGTACTGGGTGGAAAACCACGCGCGCTCGGTGTCCCTCGGGGCTTCGCTCATCGACGTGTCGGGGGTGTTTCGCGAGTCGGTGTTCTTCGCCCGCGAGGCAGTGGCGTTGGTGTCGGCCACCCTCACCGTGAACCGCGCCTTCGACTTTGTGGCCTCGCGCCTGGGCATCGACTTCGACGTGGTGACCCGCACCCTGCCCGCTCCCTTCGACTACGCCCGGCAAGCCGCCCTGTACGTACCCGCCCACATGCCCGACCCGCGCGCTCCGGGGTTTTTGGACGCCGCGGCCAATGAAATTTGGGAATTGGTAACCATGTCCGGGGGCGGTGCCCTGGTGCTCTGCACGTCGGTGGCGGCCATGAAGCACTACTACCAGCACCTGGTAACCCGCTACGAGGGACCGCTCCTGCTGCAGGGCGAGGGCCCCAAGTCCACGCTCATCGCCCAGTTCTTGGCCTCTCCGGCGTCGGTGCTCATCGCCACGTCGAGTTTTTGGCAAGGGGTGGACATTCCCGGCGACGCGCTGCGCCTGGTCATCATCGACAAGCTGCCCTTTACGCCCCCCGGCGATCCGGTGACCGCGGCCCGCATTGCCCGCATCAAGGCCCAGGGGCAGGAGCCCTTCCGGACCTACCAGGTGCCGCTGGCCGCCTTACAGCTCAAACAGGGATTTGGCCGCCTGATTCGAACGGCCCAGGATTGGGGGATGGTGGCGATTTTGGATGCGCGGTTGCGCGCCAAGGGATACGGCCGCACGTTTTTGGCCTCGCTACCCGATTGCCCGCTCTTTGACGCCCCCGAACCGGTGCGCCAGTGGTGGCAGGAACAGCGCGACGCTACGCGTCATCATCCTCATCTTCGTCTGCTACCAGATCATTGACCGACGGAAACTGTGCAATGTCCTTGCGGGCGATGCGCCAGGCCTGCTGCACGATCCACGACAGCGAACGGTCTTGTCGCGCGGCTTCCTCGGTGATTTCTTTGAGCATGATCTCGGGAAAATAGAGGCTTTGTTTTCGTTTGTCGCTCTTCATGTTCATGAGCCCTCCTCCGCCAGTGGCACGAAACGTGTCACATTGGCTTACAAGTCTATACCTTATGCGACATTTAGTTACCCGTCAACGGCGGGTTTGGGATGGGGCGCTTGTCGGGGATGCGGGTAGTCGGGATCGAGGTGTTGGGCCACGGCGTCTTGGGCCGCTTGGATGAGATCGCTGAGCGTGTCGCGGGTGTAGGCGCTGGTCTCGATGGGCGTGCCGATGTGCACCTGTACCGGTCCGGGATAAAAGTCGAGGGCGTTTTTGTCGGGCATGGTGCGCCAACTGCCGTTGACGGTGACGGGCAAAATGGGCAGCCCCGCGTGGATGGCGGCGAGGAAGGCGCCCTTTTTGAAGGTCTTGAGCGTGCCGTCGGCGCTGCGCGAACCCTCGGGGAAAATGGCCACCGAGATGCCCTTGGGTAGGGCGGACACGGCGTTGTTGAGGTTTTGAATGGCGGCCTTGGGTTGGGAGCGGTCGATGAAGATGTGCCGGGCGGCGTACAGACCCCAGCCAAACATGGGCACCAGGCGCACCTCTTTTTTGATGACCCAGCGAAAGGGCACGCCCAACTGCAGCATGAGGGCGGGGATGTCGTAAATCGATTGGTGGTTGGCGACGATGACGTAGGAGCGGCTGCGGTCGAGCTGCGCATTGCCCGCCATGGAGAAGCGGATGCCGGTGACGGTGCTGCCGAGCCACACCCAGGCCTGGCACAGGTGAAAGGCCACGACGCCCCGGGGACCGAAGAGACCGGTAATGGAGATGGGCATCCAGAAAATTAAGGAGGCGGAAAACCACCAGAACACCATCCAACCGGCTTTGAAAAAACGCACCGCGCTTCGCATCATGCGGCAGATATACACCACAACGCGCTAGGGCTTCAAGATGGCGCACGCACAGAAGGCGGCGCGGGCACAACCCATGGCGCGGGCGTTGGGTTGGCGCGGGTGGTTCGTTTTGTAACGCTGTGTGTCCGGCGTCACCGTTGTGGGTTTTTTTGGGTTTTTTTGGCGTTTTTGCGAAAGAGGCGGCGGCGTTGCAATAGGGCGTAAATTTTGCGAATGGCCGCCAACACCATGAGGGCCCCAATCACCCAGCCCAATATGCCGAAGCGAGAAGGCATTACGCGTTACCCGGCGTTTTCTTTGGTTGGGCGTCTGCTTCTTTGGCGCTGTCCGCGGAGGTGTTTTTGCGTCCGCCGGGGAGCATTTGCAAAATCATCAGGCCGATGCCGATGACAATGGCGACGTCGGCGATGTTGAAGGTGGGCCAGTGGTATTCCTTGCCGCCCAGCACCACGTACCAGTCTACGAAGTCGATGACGAAGCGGTAGATCATTCGATCGAGCAGATTGCCCAGGGCGCCGCCGAGCACAAAGGGCAGGGCGTAGAGCATGAAGCGGTGGTCGCTGGGGGTTTTGACAAACATGTAGGGGATGACGATGCAGGCGAGAAACGAGATGACGAGCAGCAAGGGGAAGCGCACCTTGGCGGGGACTTTTTGCAGCATGCCAAAGGCGTTGGCGCAGTTCTCGACGTAGCGAAAGTTAAACATGTGGGGCACCACCTCAATGGGGGCGGCGGTGCGGTACACGAGGCGCGCCCGGTCGAGCTCGGCGTCCGGCGACGTGCAGGCGGGGTGGGCGTCGGTCTGCGCGTGGAAGGTTTCGTTGACCAGCGTGTGGTAGGCCCACTGCTTGGTGACTTGGTCGGCGGCCAGGGTCACCACGAAGATGATGAGGGCGGCCACCACGGGTTTTTTGAGGGCGGCGGTTTTGGCGGACGCGGTCATGGGGACACCTCCTGGGGCAGGGTGAGTTGCCCGCTGTCGACCAGCGTCGTAACCACTTGGGCGCAGCGCGTACACAGCGCGGGGTGGGCCGGGTCGCTGCCGATGCCGTGTCCCATGCGCCAGCAGCGGGGACACTTGGGGGCCTCCGATGGCGTGGCGGTAACCGCGGTGTCGCCCTCGCCTGCCGCCAGGGTGGTGCGGGACACGAGGAAGACCTCGGTGAGCAGCGCTTCGCCCATCTCGGCCAGCACGCCGTGGGTTTCGCGATTCGCGGTGACGGTGACCTCGGCCTGGAGCGCGTTGCCGATGTGGCCGTCGCGGCGCATGTCTTCGAGCACGCGGGTCACTTCGCGGCGCACATCGCGCAGCACCTGCCACTGGGCCTGCAGGTCGTCGTCGTCCCAGTCGCTCGGCGCTCCGGGAAAGCCCGCCAGAAACACCGACACCGGGGTGTCTTGGGCTTTGGGTAGGCTGCGCCACACGTCTTCGGCGGTGAAGCTGAAGATGGGGCTCAGCGCCCGGGCCATGTCGCGCGCCATGATGTAGAGCACGGTTTGCGCGCTGCGGCGCAGGACGCCCGCGGGCAGCTCGCAGTAGAGGCGGTCCTTGATGATGTCGAGGTAAAAGGCCGAGAGATCGCCGGTCACCAGGTCGATGGTGCGGTGAAAAATGTGGTGAAAGTTGTACGCGTCGTAGCCCTGGTCGAGGCGGCGCAGATAAGCGGCGAAGCGGCCGAGCATCCAGCGGTCCAGGGCGGGCATATCGGCCAGGGGCACGGCGTCGGTGTCCGGGTTGAAGTCGCTCACGTTGCCCAGCATGAAGCGAAAGGTGTTGCGGATTTTGCGGTAGGAGTCGACCAGGCTTTTGATGATGCCCGGCGAGTAGACGATGTCGGAGCGGTAGTCTTCGTAGCCCACCCACATGCGCAGGATTTCGGCGCCCTCGCGCTCGACGGTTTGCCCCGGCGGCACGAAGTTCTTTTGGCTCTTGGAGTATTTTTTGCCGTCCTCGTTGCAGATGAAGCCGTGGGTGAGCACCGCGCGGTACGGGGCTTTGTCCGTGGTGGCCACCGAGGTTAGCAGGGCGGTGTGAAACCAGCCGCGGTGTTGGTCGGAGCCCTCGAGGTAGAGGTCGACGGGCACGGACATGCCCGGTCGATGGGCCGCCACCGCCGCCCAACTCACCCCGGACTCAAACCAGACGTCGACGATGTTCTCTTCCTTGGTGAAGGTGCGGCTGCCGCAGGTGCAGGTGGTTGTTTCGGGCAGTAGGTCCGCGGCGTCGCGTCGGAACCACTCGTCGCTGCCGTGGGCGCCAAAGATGCGGGCCACGTGGCGGATGATGTCGGCGTCCACCAGGGACTCGCCGCAGTCGGCGCAAAAGAAGAAGGGCAGGGGCACCCCCCAGAGGCGCTGGCGCGAGATGCACCAGTCTGGGCGCTGCTCCACCATGCCGTGGATGCGGTCGCGGCCCCAGGGCGGAATCCAGCGGGTGGCGTCGATTTCGGTCAGGGCTTGTTCGCGTAGACCGGTGTTGTCCATGGAGATGAACCACTGGGGGGTGGCGCGAAAGATGATGGGGGTCTTGCAGCGCCAGCAGCAGGGGTACTGGTGTTGGATGCGCTGGCCCGTGGGGTTGAACAGGGCGCCGGTGTCGGCCAGGTGCTGGACGATGTCGGCGTTGGCCTCGGTGACCTTGCGGCCTGCCCACTGCGCGACCTCGGGTTCGAAGCGGCCGTGTTCGTCCACCGGGGCGTAGGGGTCGATGCCGTGCTCGGCGCACAGGCGGTAGTCGTCCTGACCGTGGCCCGGGGCGGTGTGGACGCAGCCGGTGCCGGCCTCCAGGGTTACGTAATCGGCGGTGAAGACGGGGATGTCGCGCTCGATGAAGGGATGGGCGCAAGTCGTGCCCACGAGCTGCGCGCCGTTGACGGGTTGTCCGCTCGGGACGCCGCTGCGCTGGGCCGCGGCAAAGGTCGCTTCGGCCATCTCCTCGGCAAAGACCACGTACTCGCCCTCCACCGCAAAGGCGCGGTAGGCGTAGCGCGGGTGTACGGCGATGACCAGCGAGGCGGGCAGGGTCCAGGGCGTGGTGGTCCAAATCATGAGGGAGAGGGGCTTGCCGTCGTCGGGGAGCCCCAGGGTTTCGCGGAGCGCGGCCTGGGTTTTCACCGGGTATTTCACGTAGACCGACGGCGAGGTGTGATCGAAGTACTCGACCTCGGCCTCGGCCAGGGCCGTCACGCAGTCGGCGCACCAGTAGACGGGTTTCTTGCCGCGGTAGAGCAGGCCCTTTTCGACCACCAGGGCGAGCTGCTCGGCGATCACTTGTTCGTAGGCGGGGTCCAGGGTGAGGTAGGGGTCGTCCCAGAGCGAGAAGACGCCCAGGCGCTGCATCTCGGACATCTGCGTGCGGATCCACTGGCGGGCGTACTCGGCGCAGCGGCGGCGGATGGAGAGCTTGTCGTCGGTGTCCTTGGGTTTGCCCAGATCTTTTTCGGCGTTGAGCTCAATGGGCAGGCCGTGGCAGTCCCAGCCGGGGTAGTAGTGCACCGGCGACCCCTTGAGCAGGCGGTATTTGACGACGATGTCCTTGAGCACCTTGTTGAGCACGTGGCCGTGGTGGATGGTGCCGTTGGCGTAAGGCGGGCCGTCGTGGAAGACAAAGGCCGGGCCGCCCTGGTTTTGGTCCAGCGCCTTTTGGTAGATGTCGTTCTCGGTCCAGAAATGCAGAAATTCGGGCTCGCGCTTGTTCAAGGCGGCCTTCATGGGAAAGTCGGTCTTGGGCAGACAGATGGAGTCTTTGTACTTGTCGGTCATTTGGGAACCTCGGTGTTGCGGCGCCGCATCCCGTCGTGGATGGGCGGATGGATGAAGAGGGGCACGTTACAATGCAACGTCGCGCCTGTATATATGAAACGCGCCCGCGTGTAAATCTCGCCCCTGCGTGCTGTATTGTTGGCGTGGGGAGCTTGCCTCAATCCGCCTATCGAAGGATAATCGCAATCGACGTTTTTTTGGGAGGATGCCATGGCTGCGGGTTTGATGACGAAGTTAGAAGCAAAACGACAAATAAACTTTTTGGCGACATTTGATCGCAAATTCGATGGCTTTCGCCGCGAAATCGAGCGGGTAAAACGCGCCGTTGAAACCGGGACAACCTATGGCGGCCGTTGGCCCCTCGACGGTTTGGAGCGCATTGCCAAAAGCTTGGTTGGTGCGGGTGCGGTGTACGGCCTTTTGGACATTACGGATTGGGCCAAAAAATACCTGCAGCGCCTCGACGACATCCGCGCGCAAACCACCCCGCCCACCCCCGAAGATTTGGACTGGTTAGAAGCAGAAATTGCCGTCCTCGAATCGCTCAAAGAGACCGCATACGCGGCGGCCATCCAGGTGTCGCCACCGCCCGGCACCCCCGCCAAGCGGGAAGAGAAACCCATCGCCAAAGAGGAAGTGTCACCGGCAGAGAAAGCGCCACCGGCAGAGCCAACGCCACCGGCAGAGCCAACGCCACCGGCAGAGCCAACGCCACCGGCAGAGCCAACGCCACCGGCAGAGCCAACGCCACCGGCAGAGAAAGCGCCACCGGCAGAGAAGCCAAGAGCCGCCGAAAAACCTGCGGTAACAGAGAGACCCAAGCCCCAGCAAGATGCGGGGCTGGCGATCTTCATCGGCGTCAAGGACGCCAATGTGCGCAAAAAAATATCCTTCGTACTCAGGGGAGCAGGATTTGTGCCCGTCGAATTCACCGACCCCGCCACCCTGCTGCCGCGCGTCCTGGCCGAGGCCCCCGAGCTCGTAATTATCGACCTCGACGATCCGGCGCCCTGGGGAATGACCGTGGCCGACCAGCTCTCTTTGGAACCCCTCTCCGACTATATCCCGCTGCTCAAAATCTCGGCCCAACTGGCCCGGGTGCGCCCCGACGTCATCGCCAAGCCCATCGACAACGAAACCCTGCTGGCCCGGGTGCGCGCCCTCACCGGACCCAACGCCGAAGGCATGCGCATCCAGCGCGGCCTCAAGGATCCCACCCTGCTCGAGCTCTTCGAATTCATCGTCGACGAGCTGCGCCAAGGCACCCTCGACGCCGCCACCACCGAGACCGCCAACGAGCGCTTCCGCATCATTAATGAGGCGGGCATGTTGTCCAACATCTGGTCACTGGTGGCGCAGGTGCGACAAACCGCCATGCAGGGTTCTCGCGGCAAAATTCGCTTTGCTCCCGCCACCGCCGAACAAGTCGACCTGATGACCCTGGCCGACGACAGCGACGCCCCGGGCGCCGACATTCTCGACCTGCCCGACGAAGAAGGCGTGCGGGCCCTACAAAATCTGCGCGCCGTGGTGGCCGACAGCGACCCAAACATCCGCGCGCTCTTCTCCCAGGTGCTCAAGGATGCCGGCGTCAACGTGCGCACCGCCACCGACGGCTTCGAAGCCCTGGAGAGCATCCGGGCCTATCCGCCCGACCTGGTGTTCACCGACATCCTCCTGTCGGGCATGGACGGCTGGGAGCTGCGCAACCGCCTGCGCGTCGACTACCGCCTGCGCGACATCCCCGTGATTTTGCTCTCCTGGAAGGCCGACGTAATGGCCCCGCAACACGCAGCCAAAGAGGCCACCGATCGCGCCCCCATCCAGGATGCCCAGCGCCGCCACATCCTCGCCCGCACCCTGCGCGCCTTGCGGCCCAAGCTCGTGCTCAACCGCCAACTCCAGGGAGCCGCCGATGTCACGGGTCGCGTGGAGCGCGTCGGCGTCGTCGACCTGCTCTTGGCCGTGAGCAGCCGCCGCCCTGATGCCAACGTGCTCTTTCGCGAGAGCTGGACCGATTTTGACGTGGCGTTTCGCCAAGGAAAATTGACCGCTGTGACCATGACCGGCGTCGACGGTTCGTTCGCCTCCGGAGAACGCGCGCTGGAGCGCCTCCTGGGCATCGCCGGCGGTCGCTTTACGGTGCTGGCCGCCACCGGGGGCACCCGCGAACACTTCACCGCGCCCACCCGGGACACCATCGACGCGGTCTGCCGACGCCGCAACCAAACCGTGGCGCAGATCACCGACGGCGCCATGCTGCAGATACGCCGCGTGCAACTCGACGACGACGTGGTGGTCGCCTACACACAGGAGGCCCCCGAAAAGATGCGCGACCCGGTGAAGCGCTTGGCCCAAGGCGTTGCTCCCACCGACCTGGTCGCCGACGGCACGCTCTCCGGAGACGCCATGGAGAGCCTGCTCCTCGACCTGCTGCGCGCTGGCGCCATACAGTCGTTGGATGCGCCGCCCCCCGACGAAGACCGCACACCCATTGCGCGCAACACCGTGGAGTGGCAGTCCCTGGCCCTGGGCGAATGGGTCGCGCCGCTCACCGCGAGCGCCAAGGCCGAGGTTGCCAAAGCGGACACAACCCAAGCCGCTGCCCCGCCGTTGGCCGGCACCCAAACCGATCCCATCGACTTGGGCGACATCGAAGTGGTCGACACCCCCGCTGCCCGCACCGTTGCCGCCGCTGCCCCGCCGCCGCCACCGCCGCACCAGGAAGACATCGAGATCGCCCCGGCCCCGCGGCGCAACCGTTGGCTCGTGGCGCTGCTGCTGTTGGCTGTCGCGCTCTTGGTCTTCGCCATCGTCGCTCGCCCATGGGAGCAAGCCGCCCCGGCCCCGCAAACAACGGACACCCCCGCGCCCTTGGCTACGCCCGCCACGCCGGACACCGATGCCATAGCGAAGGCCGCGCCGGACACCGATGCCGCTTTGGCAACTTCCAGCGACACCCCGGACATCGCCCCAGATACGGCCCGTGAAGATACCGCTGCTCTCGCCACGCGCCCGCCCCGCACCCGACGCCAACGAGACGCCACCGCCCCTGAGACCACGCGCCCCCGGGAGACACCCCGGCCCCGCGAAACCGCGAAACCCAAAGACACCCCGGCCAAGGCCCCGGCCAAGACCCCGGCCCCAGCAGCGCAGCCGGCACAGCCAGCACAAGCCCCGGCCAAGAGCGCCGAGCCCGCCGGCACCCTGCGCATCGAACTGCCCGCTGGCGTCACCGAACCCATCCGGGTGCTCGTCGACGGCCAAGCGCGCGGCAACGCCCCCACCACCATCAAGCTCTCGCCCGGACTCCACGAGGTCACCTTCATTAAGGGCAACAGCCGCGTCCTGCGCATGGTGAGCATCAAGGACGGCAAAACCAACACGCTGAAACCATCGTTTTAACCCCGCTCTCCAAGCGACAAGGAACCCCATGAACACCATCTCCAGTGCGCAGTTTGCCCAAATTGCCCGCGACCACACCACGCCGCTCTACGTGTACGACGAAGCCGCCATCCTCGCCCGCTGCGCCGAGGTAAAGGCCATGCCCAGCGCCTTTGGCCTCAGCGTCGGTTACGCCATGAAGGCCAACGCCAACCAGGCCCTGTTGCAGCTCATCCACCAGCAGGGCATCCACATCGACGCCAGCTCCCTCAACGAAGCCCGGCGCGCCCACCTGGCGGGCATTCCCTGGCGCGACATCATGCTCACCACCCAAGAGGTGCAAGACGACGCCAATTTAAAAGACCTCGAGACAATGATGACCGAGGGCCTGCGCTTCAACGTTTGCTCGCACCGCCAATTGGCCCGCATCGCCGACTTCGCCGCAGCCCACCGCATTCCCCTCGCCATGCGCGTACACCCCGGCGAGGGATCGGGCGAAAGCGCCACGCGCAACACCGGCGACCACGACTCCTCCTTTGGTGTCCACCTCTCCGACATGGCAGCGGTGCAGCGTTTTGCCACAGAGCGCGGCGTCGTCTTCGACACGGTGCACGTCCACATCGGCTCCGGCGGCGACCCCGAAGCGTGGCGGCGAAACGTCGACCGGCAGCTCGGTATTCTCGAACAGTGGTTTCCCCAGGCCACAAGGGTGAACTTCGGCGGCGGCTTCAAAGTGGCGCGCATGCCCGACGAGGCGGATGCCGACATCCAAGCGTTGGGGGCATATGCCAAGGCGCGCGTCCTCGACTTTCACCAGCGCACCGGGCGGCGGCTGCACACCGAGGTAGAGCCGGGCACCTTTTATGTCGCCAACGCCGGCTACCTGCTCACCCGCGTCATCGACAAAAAGCAAACCGGGCCCCAGGGGCATCGCTTCGTGCTGCTGGACGGCGGCATGGAGGTCAACACGCGCCCCCTGCTCTACGGCGCCCGCCATCCCTTCTGGGTCATCTCGCCAGACGGTCACTTGCGCTCCAGCGACTTCGCCCCCGATGACATGCCCGCCGACGCCCGCCCCCAAGTGGTGGTGGGGCGCTGCTGCGAGAGCGGCGACGCGCAAACCATCGATGCAACGGGACGCATCGCGCCGCGGATAATGGCCGAGCCCGACATCGACGACCTGGTGGTCATCGGCGGCGTGGGGGCTTATGCCGCGTCCATGTCGCCGTTCAACTACAACTCCCACCTGCAGGCCGCCGAGCTGTTGCTGCGCACCGACGGCCGCGTGCAGTGCATCCGCCAGCGCCAAACCATGGCGCACATGCTGGCCAACGAATTGCCGCTCTAAACCCATTCGATTTGTGCTAAAACCGCCGGGCATGACACACGCACGCACCACCCCGCTTCGCCGCGCCATCCTGGGCTTTTTCGTCCTGCTGCTGACCGCCTGCGGGCCCAGCACCAAGCAACCTGCGGAGCCCTCGGCCAGCGACGTAGCCACCACGCCCACGCCCGACGACGACGCCCTCGAAAGCACCCAGGCGCCGGAGATCCCCAACATCCCCTTCGCCATGGCAGGCGGGGGGCCGCAGCGCCTCTTTCGCGCCCAAGCGCCGGGGCCTCGTGAGCGCCCCACCGTGCTGCGCACCTTCACCACCGGTGGCCGTATCGCCGCATCGCCCATCATCGGGCCCGACGGCAGCATCTACATCGGCTCCACCGACGGCTCCTTCAACGCACTGCGGCGCAACGGCGCGCTGCGCTGGAGCTTCATCTGCCCAGAGCCTTGCTTCGCCACCGCCGCCATCAGCCAGAGCGGCGTGGTCTACGTGGGCTGCGACGACGACGCCTTTCGCGCCTTCACCTCGGACGGCACGCTGCGCTTCACCTACCGCATGCGCCACGACGCCGACTCCCCCGCGGCCATCGCCGAAGACGGCACCATCTACACCGGCGGCGACGGCCTGCACGCCCTCTCGTCGGGCGGACAGCGCAAGTGGAAGCTCCTCACGGGCGGCCACGTCAGCGCCCCACCGTCCATCCGGCACGACGACACCATCATTGTGGGCAGCCACGACCACCGCCTGTACGCCGCCTCTCCCAGCGGCACCGCGCTGTTTGCCTTTGGCACCGGCGGCATCATCCAGGGCGCGGCGGCCATCCTCGAGGGCGACGACGCGGTCTTCGGCAGCAGCGACGGCCACGTGTACCGCCTCTTGCCCGCGGGTGGACTGCGCTGGAAAACCGCGCTGGACGCATCCATCGACACCGGCGTCAGCGTAAGCCCCGACGAGCAGCGCCTCTTCGTCGGCACCATGCGCGGCGAAGTGGTGGCCCTGCACGCCGAAGACGGCAGCGTAATTTGGCGCACCGCTACGGGCGACAGCATCCGGGCCACGCCGATGCTCGACAGCGACGGGGTGCTCTTCGTGGGCTCCCGCGACCGCCACCTCTACGCCCTGGACGCCGACAGCGGCACCATCTTGTGGCGCCTAAACCTGGGCAGCGAGATCGACACCACCGTCGCCATCACCGCCACGCGCCAACTGCTCGTGGGCGCGGACGACGGCAACCTCTACTTCATCGGAGCCCCCACCCCATGAGCCACCTGCGCGAAGCCTCCGAACAACGCGAGCGCGACACCCTCTGCCCCCAGGCGGCCCTCTCCGCCGATTACCAAACATCGCGCGCCGTGCCCGAAGCCCCCTGTGCGGTGCGCACGGCCTTTCAGCGCGACTGCCACCGCGTGGTGCACAGCAAGGCCTTTCGCCGGCTGCGGGGCAAAACCCAGGTCTTCTTGTGGCCCAAGGGCGACCACTACCGCACCCGCCTCACCCACGTCATGGAGGTGGCCCACATCGCCCGCACCCTGGCGCGCGCGCTCCGGCTCAACGAAGACCTCACCGAGACCATCGCCCTGGCCCACGACATCGGGCACACCCCCTTTGGCCACGCGGGGGAGGACACCCTCACCCAACTGCACCCCGCGGGCTTTCGCCACGAACAGCAAAGCCTGCGCATCGTGGCCCACCTCGAACGCGACGGCCGCGGGCTCAACCTCACGGCGCCCGTGCTCGACGGCATCCTCAACCACTCCAAGGGCGCGGGGCCCCTGCTCGACGTGCCGCCGCAAACCCTGCCCAAGTCCCTCGAAGGGCAAATCGTGCGCATCGCCGACCTCATCGCCTACGTGCACCACGACCTCGACGACGCCCTGCGGGCCAAGGTGATCCAGCCCGAGGACGTACCGCCCTTTGTGCGCAAGGTGTTGGGCGATCAGCACTCCGGCCGCCTCTCCACCATGATCTCCGATGTGGTCGCCACTTCGCTACAAGACGACTGCGCCGCCATCAAAATGACCCGCGACATGGCGCACACCCTGGAGGCCGTGCGCAACTTTTTGTACGACAAGGTGTATTACAACGAATCGGTGCACGCCGAGTTTCGCAAGACCAGCGACGTGATTGCGCGCCTGTGGCATTTCTTCCTCGACGACCTCGACCGCTTCTACCAGTCGTTTTGGCCCGCCGCCCTGCGCGACGGCATCCCCGAGGACGACGTGCGCGACTTCATCGCCGGCATGACCGACGCCTACGCCATCAACCTCTACGACACCCTGTTCATCCCGCGTCGCTGGTTCGTGCTGTGACGCCCCGCCCCGCATCCACCCAGGCGGTGCGCCTCAAAAAAAACCTCGAGCGCGCCATCGCCCACGGGCACCCCTGGTTGTTCCGGGAGGCGCTCACGCCGCTGCAAGCACCTGCCGGCACCGTCGTCGACGTCCTCGATCGGCGCGGCCGCTTCATCGCCAAGGGCTTGTGGGACACCGGCCCCATCGCCGTGCGCATTTTTTCGCTGGTCAACCGCCCCTTAGACGCCGCCTTCTTCGCGACGCGCATCGACGAAGCCCTGGGGTTGCGCGAAGTCGCCGTGCCGCCCCACACCGACGCCAGCCGCCTCATCCACGGCGAGGGTGACCGACTGCCGGGGCTCGTGGTCGATCGCTACGGTCCCTACGCCATCGTCATCCTCGACAATGACGCCATCGACGCCCACCGCGACACCATCGTCGACGCGCTCCTGCCCGCCTTGGCGCGCCGAAACATCCCCCACGTGGCCCTCCGCCAAGGCCGCGGCCCCACGCGCCAACTCCTGCCCCTGGCGGGGGAGCTGCCGCCGCGCATCCTCATGGTGAGCGAACGCGGCATGACCCTGGCCGTAAACCTCCACGACGGACAAAAGACCGGGCTCTTCCTCGACCACCGCGAAGCGCGCTTCGCCATCCGCGCGCTCTGTGCCGCGTTGCCCGCGCCGCGCGTGCTCAACCTCTACGGCTATACCGGCGGTTTCTCGGTGGCAGCAGGACTCGGGGGCGCCAGCGAGGTCGTCACCGTGGACCTGGCCAAACCCGCCTTAGACCTGGCCGAGAAGACCTGGCGCGCCAATGGACTCGACCCACGCCACCACCGCGTGCACGCCGAACGCGTCGACGCCTTTTTAACGCGCGCGACCGACGCCCCGTTCGATATCGTTATCGCCGACCCGCCCTCCTTTGCCCCCAACGAATCCTCGGTGACCGCGGCGCTCAAGGCCTACCGCGCGCTGCACGCCGCCGCACTTCTGCGCGTGCGCGACGGGGGCTACTACCTGGCGGCTTCGTGTTCCAGTCACATCCACCGCGACGCCTTTGAGGGCACCGTGCGCGACGCCGCCCACGAAAAAAAGCGCTCGATACAAGTGCTGCAGCGCATGGGAGCGGGCATGGACCACCCCGTGCCGCTCGGCTTTGCCCAGGGCGACTACCTCACCACCTTGCTCTGTCGCATTCACCGGCGATAAGCGCTTTTTGTCGCCGCGCACAAATCAGTGGTGCCAACATCCTGATGGCAGGACACCCTTCCCGAATCCTTCCCGAATCACTCTGATCGCCCCAATTTTGCAAAAAACAAAACGACCTTGCCGGTGGCTGTTTTGCGCCAGAACGATTTTGTGAACGATTGGATTTACGGGAAGACTTTAATGAAGAACGAAGCGAAGGGTTAAAGCTTTAATGATTTAACCCCCACGCACGCAACGGGCTCCAGACTTGCGCTGCTCCGAAATGTAGCTAGCATCTATGGATGCGTTTGAAAATCTGACGCGATAATACGTGTCTGAGCTTGCCTGCGGTGTAATTGACCAATAAGTACCGCATCCGTGGAGTTGGCTGGGACCATAACACACCCCCTCCTGTAAAGAACAACCAGTTCCGCAACCGTAGGTCTCAGAATAATCCTCATAACATGAGGAGGTACCGCCACCAGCATCCAGGCATTCTGCGGTGTATGGGCACCCGCCACCGGCTTCGGTGAATGGGCATCCCCTGATGATGCTGCGCAGCTCGGAGAGATTGGGGAGCCGCCAGTCCTGGTGACCGCCCAAGTCTAGGCCTTCGCAGTACTCCATAGCACGTTTGGGTGTGAAATCCTGTTCGGGGGGTGTTACCTGCCACTCTAGGTCGGTGGTTCCATCCACCCAAGTTTCGGATTCTGGCGAGGGCTCTGGTTTGTTCGAATCCGTGCCCGACCCGGTGTCGCTATCGTCTGGTTTGCCGGTGTCACTGCCGTTGTTCTTTCCGGTATCGCTGTCTGGCTTACCGGTGTCGCTATCGTCTGGTTTGCCAGTTTCGCTATCGTTTGGTTTACCCGTTTCGCTGTCGGCATTGTTGTGTTTGGTTTCGTAAGAGGCATCGTCCGAGCACCCCAAGGCCATGACAAACAGCCCCAAGACACCCAACAACGCCAAAACAAAGTGTTGAGGCGTGATTATGCGGGTGTTTTGAATCACACAGAGTCATTCCCTGGGGAGTCATTCCCTGGGGTCATTCTCTGAGGGTTACGGCTCATGCACAACGATCGGCGCGTGAAATTGACCGTCGGTGATAAACCAATTTTGGGTTCCATCAGGGTCACTCACGGTCGCCGTGAAGGTGCCGGAGGCGGTCCCACCCGCGCCCTGGTATTGTTGAAAAAAAACATGATAGAACCCACCAGCATAACTAGTGTCGTCAGCCTTTAATATCATGGAGCTCAAATAATAATCAAAACTGGCATACTCTTGCCCTGGCGCGACAAGAGATGTGTCCATGTTATCAATGGCAATATAAGTCAAACGATTATCTTGAAGAAAAAACCGACAAGACAGCAGCGTCTCGGAGTCCGTCAAAAGGCAGGCGCAATTGTAAAAACTTTTTTCGCAGATGTTCACCTGTTTCCCATCTAGGGTGAACCGGGCGGCACACTCGCAATTGCCGGGAAAAGCATCCTTCCCGTTGTTGCCGCTGCTATCGCCGCCGTTGTTGGTGGCATTCGAATCGCTGCCGCTGTCTGCGTTGGCATCTGCGGAGGCATCGCTTGCGTCATCGTCGCTGTCACAGCCCGAAAATGCGACCGCCACCGCGGCCATCAGGCCCACCAAACAGAAAGAAAGCATCCATTGTTTTGTCCGGGTCATCTCAAATGCTCCTCAATCGCAAAATCATGTTGGTTATGGCGCCACTGCGGCGCTGTAGCACTGCACAAATGCCAGTTGTTCACGCTGGCAAAAACCATCTTTGATGGCCGCGATTTTCTCATCGCTGCACTCCCAATGTGTTACCGGCTCGCGAATGTTGTCGTCCGCAAAAAAGCACTCCGATGGCTTTCCGAGGCCCACCGAAAGCTTATAGAGATGTAAAAACATACCGGCAGTCGGTGGGCACTTTGGCATCACAGGGAAGCTGCCTAATTTCGTCTATGCAGTCTTCAAAATTCATGTACGTGCCAACAAACCGCGTGCAGTCGAGGTAATCAACAGCTTCGTCCAAACACGCTGCAACAGAGGGATAGTGGCCACAAGCAACATTGTTTTCGCAGATCGCTTCGAGCCAGGCTTCGCAGTTGGCGACGACCGACGCCCTGTCGGTCATTTCACTTCGGGAACAACCGGCGGGCACTTGCGAGCACTCCGCCGTTTCATAGCGCGCCACGCAGTCGGTTGCCGCGACATCGCTGCGGCAGGAATGCGCCGCGTATAGGTCCAAACAATCGCTGAGCGATTGGAAAGCGAAATTCTGGCATTTCGAAACCCAAAACGTGCAGGCCGCATACTGCCAATCCTGACACGCCTCGCTACCGCGCCCCCGGTGTTCTTCGCGGGTCATATCGACGTCCGCTTCATCCCTGTCGCATCCCCACATCACAGTCAGCAGAAACATCCCGGCGATGCACAAAATGTTTTTCGTTTTCATCATTGTGCCTGCCCTTAGATTCCGCTGGTCCAACCACACCAGCGATGCGATTCGCATGTTTTTTTGGAGAGAAAATTGCTGCAGGAAGGCACCGTTCCCGCGCACACTTTTTTGCACACCCGGCTGCGGACTTCTGTGTCTGAATTTGCGAAGGTGTCGCTCAATGACTTTGCATCTGTACCGGTGCCGATGTCTGTACCGGTGCCGATGTCAGTGCCGGCGTCGGTGCCGATGTGTGTACCAGTGTCAATGCCGGCGTCGGTGCCGATGTGTGCACCAGTGTCAATGCCGGTGTCGGTGCCAGCATTTGTACCGGAGTTTGTGTCGGTATTGTGAGCTGTGTCTGTACTGTTGTTCGCATCGGTGTCAGCAGTATTCGGAGAAAGATCTGTACAGCGCTCTTCGATGTAACAGCCCTCCATGGTGCAAAAACTTCTCTGCACGGGATCATACGGCCACCAGTCTTCGCACTCCAAAAAATTGCTATATTCAGTACAATAATGAAAATCGATACAGCTTGGCAAAGCAAATAAAAAAACGATAACGAAAGCTCGGTTTTTCGCTTCGCATTGTTTTAATAATGATAAAAACATTCATAAATCCTTTCAGGGCTATGCACAATGATATTGTTGAAACAAACTATCAATTAAAATCGCGTAAATCATTCAATCTCGATAATTATTGGTTCTGTATCTAGTACGAGATGACCAGACATGCATGTTTCACATGAACTCACTCCATGAATAGTAACATCTGAATAAAAAAGCTCCAAATCCTGTGACGATTCATTTGAACAAGCTAGATTTTTCCATGAAAAACCATCATCACAAAGCGTATCTGGATCTAGACTGTTGGTCTTCATCTTGGTTGAGGCACAAATTAGAAAGGCAGTTGTGGAAATGATGGCGTTGTTCCAGAGATGCTGGACATTTTCTGAAAAATTTTCTAAATCCAGGTACATCTGCGCAGCTTCTGATTTTGATCTATTTTTTTTCTTGCCCAAGTCAGCTTTTTTTGTGGCTTCATCGTTAAACGCCCAATCTCCAGATAATGAACGATTTTTGCGAGCTACGTCGATCAAAAATGCTTTCAAATCCAAGTCACCTGTGCGGCAATGTTGGCTCCACAAATCGTAAGCGTCGGCTAAAACTGTAGCAACATTTTCGTCTGATGATGGATCGTCGATAGCATTTTGATTAATCAACAGCCTAATTGCTTCTTCATAAGCACTGTGTCCCCAACTGATGGTGCCCACGAGATGGTGAGGTACGGCGAGGTCGCCAATGGCGTGAAGAGGGCGCTGCA
>Ga0265293_10001584_pt1 | contig 48942 bp, 43 predicted proteins | sample Munlanlewell138R_FD_192505 | JGI IMG/M metagenome (GOLD analysis project Ga0265293, IMG submission 192505) | Leachate microbial communities from a municipal landfill in Southern Ontario, Canada - Leachate well 138R | ecosystem: Engineered > Solid waste > Landfill > Unclassified | place: Canada... | reverse complement strand
AATCTTTAAATTTAATGTTCATATTATTGTATATCAGTACTTAAAGATACACAAAACCAACATATTACACAAGTATTTTCTAAAAAAAATACAAAAAAAAGCCGCCTCGGTATTGAGACGGCTTCTTATAGTTATTGTTTTTGTTCTTTATTGAAATAAACCAAGTAATAATACATTTGTTTTTCTTCGTCCCAGCCTTTTTCAATGAATTTTTCTGCTGATTCTGGGTTAATAAAATCTAATTTAATTTGAACGTTGGTGTCTAAATTAATTATGTTTTTCATTTTCTTGCGAACGTCTGTTACTGCGTTGTTAGCAATTGGAAAAGACGAAACATCTTCTATGCTGTATTTTTCGCCTCGGTCGGTTTTGTAACTTTTAAACTCGGCTTGTAAATCCGGGTTGTCAATCACATCATTGATGAAATTTTGTTCTTCGAACTCATCGTTTTTCGCAAAATAATTTACCGATCGGTTCATAAACATCACTTCTTCTTTTTTGTCTTCGGCAGGTAGTACCACATCTTTGGCAAAATCCTGAACAAATTTCAAATACTTTTTCGTCATGAAATTTTCATCTTCAAAAGCATCAACAGATAAGAAATGTTCTAGCCAATAGCGCGCATCGTAACGGTTGCTGTCTACTGTTAAAATTTTATATCCTTCCTCTTTTTTATAATTGAAAATGATACAACCTTTATCTAATTTGGCAAGGTTTATTCCTTGCTGTAAAATCATGTTTAAATCGGTTTCTCGTTCTTCAAATTGAAGGAAATCGGTTTTAATTTCACTTTTAAAAATCCCAATCGCATCAACAGGATTATTATCGATCGATAAATGCGTTAGGTAAGTTACGTAAACTTCTCCGTTTTTAATATGTGGATGATTGGATTGTTCGTAAAGATGTTTGGTAATTTTCTTAGAAACATCGTGAATTGAACTTGGATTTGTAAATATTTCATTAACAAAGTTATACATTTCATTGTAATCCAAATCCACATCGTGTGCAAATTGGTAGTAATTTTCTTCTTTTTCTCTAAAAGGTTTAAAGAAGTATTCCTTTAATAGTGGTGCAATTTCATCGTTAATGGAAACAGGGTTTTCCGAAATAAAAAAGGATTCGTTTCTACTTTTATTACCCACTCTGTGAATCGAAAGAGATTCAATGTGTGTATTGAATAAGTTAATCATTTTTGAGTTAATATAATTAGGTTAGACAAAAAAGAAAACGGAGTACGTTTTCTTTTTTTATAGTTTATTTTCTGTTTTGTATTTGTTGATTTCTGAACTAATAACGGTCGTCGTTTCCAAAGTCTTCGTAACTATCTTCATCAAACATATCTAAATCATCTTCGTCGTATTCATCGTCAAAATCACCAAAAATATCTTCGTTAGAAAAATTAGTATCAAAACCTTTTACAGGAGCGGTGTCTGGCAAAAGTCCGTGAGTAAACAGCAATGCTGGTAATTCTTTTTCTTGGGTTTCATCGATTGGTTCTATAGCAGCAAGCTCCACGAAAAAAGTCCAATTCACAAAAGGATCATAGATATAGATGATTTTAGTTCGATCTTCGTGCAATAAATCACTTAGTATAAAATCAGACATTACCTTTAATTCACCAGGTACATCTCCAATATCAAACAACGGAATTTCCTCATCTTGAACCCAATTGTCATCACAGGTATAAAACGAACCACCTTCGGTACCGTCAAAACCAAAAGCATTGATAATTGTGTTGTGTAAATCCTCTAAAGTGTCTGTGGAACTGATTGCTATGTCTCTCAATACATCCTCTTCAGCGTCTAATATCAAACGAAATTTGTAAACCATAATTCAAAATTTGTATGCAAATGTATCATTAAAAATTGAGTTTTGGCAGCTTTTGATTTCTAAATTTTTGTTTAAAATCTAACTTCGATTTACGATTAATTTATTGAATCTTCTCTTAACACAAAGACAGGTACATAAGAATGGTAAGCCAATTTTTTACTTAAACTAGAACTGAATATTTTTTCGAAGAAATTTAATTGTCTTTTAATAATACACATTACATCCACATTGTATTCGTCGATAAAAAAGAAAACACTTTGCTCCAAATCTCTATTCAATACAGTGTGAAAAGTTACACCTAACGGAGTGAACTCTGATACCCAACGATTGAGTGTTTCTTCGTAGTCACTTTTTTCATCTCTTAAAACATGTAGACATTTAAACTTAGCTCCTAATTTATCTGCGATTTTTGCAATAGTATAAATTCCCTTTTTATCGGATTCTTTCAACATGGTTGCAAAACCGATTGTTTTAATTTCTGAGCGATAAAATTTAGCTTCATTTGGAACCGAAAGTATTGGGATACTAATGTTGTTCATTATATTTACAGTGTTGGAGCCCAATATCCTTTTTTCTAATGAATTAGCACCATCTGTTCCCATTACAATAAAATCGATTTCTTCATCGTTGATGATTTTTTTAATGATGCCTAAGAGCAAGCCTTCTTCAAAAATAAAAGTTAATTTTACATTCGACATTCCATTTTCTTCTGCGATTCTTCGCATCGTTGGGACTTCTTTTTTGAAACGATCAAAATGGTTCATTTCTATAGAGTTATAAACTTCTTGAACCATCTCGGGTTGTCCTGTACTAGTGGTCGATAAAACGGGCATTTCGTAGCAATTCAATACGAAAACTTCGGCATCGGTAGCCTGAGCCAAATTCAATGCGTATACAAAAGCATTCGAGGCAGTTTCTGAAAAATCGGTAGGGAAAAGTATTTTACTCATGATCTGATTAATTTTTACAAGTTGAAGTTTAAAACTGAATTACTTTTAATTCGCAATGGTTTTAAATAGTGAATAAATTTACAAAATTTATTTCTAATTAGTGAAGAGTAAGGTTGTTTTTTTTCTATATAGTTCATTTTTTAAACAGTCTGATTTTGAATATATATCATCTGTTAAAGTTAAAAAACGTTATAAAAGAAGTCAATATTGTTATTTCATTTTAAGGGTAATCTTTTCAATTTGTTCAGAGAGGTTGCTCATCCAGATTAATTGATCAATTATCAGTTGCGACTCTTCCAATTTTTGAATTCTCTGTTCCTCACTTAACTGCATTTCATCAATTTCCTTTCTTCGAATCGATTTTAATTGAGTAATACTCACTTGGTAATCTTCTTCTGCAGTAGGATCTAAACTTACTTCAAAGTCGAGATGTTGCAATGATTTGTTTAAATTATTATTGATATAATCCATTACCAATTTAAAAGCCGTAGAGGCTTCTGTGGTTCTATGAAACTGCACATAAGTACCAATACTCGCCGCAGACGATACCAAAGTTTGATTTAAAACTGCCAATTCATATAAATTTGCACGATGTTTTTGTTTTCTTTTTGGTTCTTGAATCATTCTTTGAAAACTAGTCATTAAGTTCCCGACTTCAATAAATGCATTTTTTCGAGCCAACTTATAATTAGTCGATGGTTCCCCTTTATTGATATAATAATTTTTTACTTCTGACAGATAATCTCTAATCGCTCTGAGTGAGTTTTCGAGATGTTTATTCACCGAGTGTAATTCCCAAGTAGGCCAAAGCAACATAGAAGCAAAAAATGCCAATAAAGCTCCAATACCAGTATCTAAAATTCTATAAACCATTTGAGATTCGGCAGTTCCATCCAAAATTCCATAAATAAGGATGACATAAATGGTTGTAAAAGTCACTCCAAGTTTATAATCTGTATTCGATAGCCAATTTGCCAACAACATTGAAATGATTGTTAGGATACTTAAAACCATATTATTGTCTATCAATACCAACATTAGAATACCTAATATACCACCAATTACGGTTCCTATCACTCGATGTTTGCTTCGTTGTTTTGTAAGTCCATAACCAGGACGCATGATCACGACTATTGTGAGTAATATCCAATACTCGTTTTCAAAATCAAAAAACTTTCCAATCAAAAAGCCAACGAACATGGTGAGTGTAATTCTTAATGCATACCGAAAAATTGTCGATTGAAAATTAAGATTCTCAATTAACGTCTTAAAACGATAATGTTCTGGCGTGAAAAATTTCTCTAAATCACGATATTTTCCTCTCAGTTCATCTGCGTTTACTCTTTCTTTATAGATCCGTTCTAAACCCTTGATTTTTTCAACCTGTTTATTGGCATAAAAAAGCAGATTGTTGGTATAAACTACTTGTTCATCAAAAGCTGAGATATTTTGTGATTGTACATAAGCATCCACACTGAGTTTTAAATTTTTTAACTCATTGGTTAAGCTGTACGACGAATGGTATTTTTTATTTGTTTTAATTGAAGCGGCAAGTTTTTTCAGCGTGTTCGAAAAATTGGTAGCCAAAAGTTGGTATTCTTTCAAGGCGGTTTCGTCGTGTTTGAAAAAATCGAAAAAAGCTTCGTGATTAAACACGTTTGCCATAGCAACTTCTAAAATTTCAACTAAGGAAGTAAGTGCGACCAATAACTTTCTGTTGTTGTTAGAGTTGATAGTTCGCGCTTTGTTGTAAACTAAATACTCTCTAATATTTTCATGAAGCTCATTGATTCGGACCTGTTTTTCCAATAATTGGTGGTTTACCTTATTTCTGTCCGCATTTTTATTCCATAATTCGGCTCTTAGTTTTAAATAGTCACCAGTAATGTCAATACATTCCGCCATTTCTAGATTGATGTACCTTGTGGGTTTAATCAAATAAAAAACGATTGAAATCGAAGTATAAATCAATCCACCTGCCAATAAATAGGCCGAATTCATCAATACATTTTCTGGTTCATCGTGATGGATAAAAGATAAACTTATGGTAAGTAATAATGTGAAAGATAATAAGTTGGCTCTGTGGCCATATAGCGAAATCAAAGCTGAAAAAAAGGTGAGTACACAAAAAAAGATTGAAAATAAAAAAGCATATTGGTAGCTATAAGTCAATACAAAGGAGATTGCAGGAATCAATAAGCTGACCATCAATAAACCGATGACTTTGTGTTTGAAATTGCTTGAAATATCAATCGGAGCACATAATATTGCACCTAAGGTAACCGTGAAAGCAGCGGTGAATCCACTGAGATTGTAAAAAACTAAAAAAGACAACAAAGCTGCGAATGTAACTTTTAGCGCAGTATAAAAGTGATTGTCACCAAATTTAAGAAATATTTTATTTAGCATATTCTTCAGTCCATTGCTTTAAACTCATACTACAAATTACGATTAAATATACATATAAATTGTTATGAATTTTGATAGTTTTTGTAACTTTGTAGATATTTTTTAAATCAGTACTAATGATATTACCCATTGTAGGATACGGAGATCCGGTGTTACGCAAAGAATGTGAAGATATTACTCCAGATTATCCACAATTAAACGAGTTGATAAACGATATGTTCGAAACCATGAATAATGCATATGGAGTTGGACTCGCTGCACCACAGGTTTCATTACCTATTCGTTTATTTGTAATCGATACAGCTCCATTCGGAGAAGATGAAGATTTGTCGGAAGAAGAACGTAATTTTTTGTCAAAATTTAAAAAAGTGTTTATCAACGCAAGAATTTTGGAAGAAGAAGGAAAAGAGTGGGCTTTTAATGAAGGTTGTTTGAGTATTCCTGGCGTACGTGAAGATGTTTATAGAAAACCAGATATCACTATAGAGTATTTCGACGAGAATTTCAACAAACACACCGATAAGTATACTGGATTTGCCGCAAGAGTGATTCAGCATGAATACGATCACATTGAAGGTATTTTGTTTACAGACAAATTATCGAGTTTAAAAAAGAAATTGAACGGGAAAAGACTTCAGAATATTATGGAGGGAAAAGTATTCCCAGATTATAAAATGAAATTTATCAATAAAAAAGGGAGATAATTTTGGATATTAAATTCAAATTAGGATATTTGTGCCCTGTTTAAATTAACATTAAGAAATGAGCATAGAAAAAGTTTTAGCTATATCCGGGAAACCAGGATTATATGAATTGAAAATCCAGACGAGATCAGGGTTTGTAGCAGAATCGTTGATTGACGGGAAAAAATTATCAGTAGGATTACGTAGTAATGTAAGTTTATTATCAGAAATATCAATCTATACAGATGTTAGTGAAGTAAAATTATTTGAAGTTTTTGCACGTATTGCAAAAAAAGAAAGTAATGGTGCTGCTATCAGTCATAAAGCTGATAATGATGAGCTTTTGGCTTATTTTAGTGAAGTAATTCCAGATTTTGATCGTGATAGAGTATACATTTCTGACATTAAAAAAGTAATGAGCTGGTATAATATTTTACAAAAAGCTGGTTATATCGATGCTTTAAATGCAGCTTCTGTAACAACTTCAGGAACGGTAACTTTAGATCCTTCAACGCAGCAAGAAGTTGTTGAGGAAGTAGTAGAAGAAAAACCTAAAGCTAAACGAGCTACTAAGAAAAAAACAGAAAAAGAAGAATAATATTTTTATTAAATCCGGTCATGTGCCGGATTTTTTTTTCAGAAATATGAAAAATAGAACCGAACAGTTAAAAGCCTTTGAACGTCTGTTAGATATTATGGACGAACTTAGAGAAAAATGTCCCTGGGATCGAAAACAAACTTTTCAATCACTTAAGCATTTGACCATTGAAGAAGTTTACGAATTAAACGATGCTATTTCTGATGAAAATAATGAAGAAATCAAGAAAGAACTTGGAGATTTGTTGCTTCACATTGTTTTTTATTCAAAAATAGGAAGTGAAACTCAGTCGTTTGATATTGCTGATGTTTGCAATGAAATTTGTGAAAAGTTGATCGTTCGTCATCCTCATATTTATGGAGATGTAGAAGCAGCAGATGAAAATGCAGTGAAGGAAAACTGGGAGAAGATCAAGCTGAAAGAAGGAAATAAATCGGTCTTAAGTGGTGTTCCAAAAAGTCTTCCTGCTATTATTAAAGCTTTTAGAATTCAAGATAAAGTAAAAGGTGTAGGTTTTGACTGGAGTGATAAAAGAGATGTTTGGGAAAAAGTAGAAGAGGAGTTGAATGAATTTAAAGCTGAGGAAATAGCTGGTAATAAAGAAAAGCAAGTAGAAGAGTTTGGAGATGTTTTATTTGCATTGATAAATTATGCTCGCTTTTGTGATATAAATCCTGAAGAAGCTTTAAACAAAACGAACAACAAGTTTATACGCAGATTTACTCAAATGGAAGAGTTGATAAAAAACGATTATAAAGTTTTAGGAGATTTATCTCTCAAAGAATTAGATGTTTATTGGAATAATGTTAAAAAGAAAGAAGTAAACTGATTTTTATATATCTTAGTAAAAAAAAGATTATGAAAAATTTACTTAAAGCACTTTTAGCAGGGTGGGGAGCCAAAAAAGCTGGGTTAGGTTGTTTTGGTACTGTATTGGTTTTTATTATTTTATATTGGTTGTTGGGTAAATTTATTTAAACCTGATTTGATGATCAGAAAGTATTCTTCAACTTAATCAATATAATTTGAAATAAAAAACAGCCGTTTGAGAATCAAACGGCTGTTTTTATTTAACTTAAGCCTTCTACATTTCCATTCACAAAATCGATATTTAATGCTTGTGGATTTTTAGGTAAACCAGGCATTCTCATCATGTTTCCTGCAATGGCAACTATAAACTCTGCTCCTCTATTAATTACAATATCGTTAATATGAAAGTCAAATCCTTCGCTTAATCCAAATGCATTAGGATCAGCAGAAAATGAATATTGAGTTTTAGCAATACAAATTGGAAATTTTTCCATTTCGGTATTGTTTAAAAGGCTCAGTTTTTTCATAGCTTGAGTTGAAAATTGTACCGTTGCAGCACCGTAAATGTTTTTAGCTACTTTTTTAATTTTTTCTTGTATAGATTCTTCAGCATTATATGTGAAGTTCAATTCTTTTGAAGGATTGTTTTCAATGGTGTCTACTACTAATTGAGCTAAGCTTTCAGCACCTTTTCCGCCATCTGTAAAAGCATTGTTGATAGCGAAACCTATAGAATGTTCTTTACAAAAATCTTGAATCAAGGCAATTTCTATATCTGTATTGAAATGAAACTTGTTGAAAGCAACAATCAAGTTCTGGCCAAATGAACGAATGTTATCTACGTGTTTTTTTAAATTCTTTAAACCTTCTAAAACACCCGCAATATTTTCTCTTTTTATGTCTTCAATAGGAATTCCACCGTGCATTTTTAAAGCTTGAGCAGTAACCACAATAACGGTCAGTTTTGGATTTAACCCTGCTTTTCTGCATTTGATGTTGTAAAATTTCTCAGCTCCTAAATCGGCACCAAAACCAGCTTCGGTTAATACGTAATCAGCGTGAGACATTGCCATTTTAGTAGCAATGATTGAGTTGCAACCGTGGGCAATGTTCGCAAAAGGGCCGCCATGAACAAAAGCAGGAGTGTTTTCTACTGTTTGAACTAAATTGGTTTGTAAAGCATCTTTTAGCAACACGGTTATAGCACCAGCAACACCTAAATCTTTTACTGTAAAAATACTTCCGTCTGCTTTATAACCCAATAGAATATTTTCAATTCTTCTTCGTAGATCCTCAATACTTTCTGATAGGCAAAAAATTGCCATAATTTCAGAGGCTGGTGTAATGTCAAACCCAGATTCTTGAGGTACTCCATTAGCATGTCCGCCTAAACCCGTCACAATATTTCTCAAACTACGATCATTAACATCCAAAACTCTTTTCCAAAGTACTTGAGTTATTTCGTTTTCAGTTCCTTTTACTCTGTGATTGTAATTATCTAAAAGTGCAGAAATCATATTGTGTGCTGAAGTAATCGCATGAAAATCGCCAGTAAAATGCAAATTGATGTTTTCCATCGGAAGCACTTGTGCATATCCACCACCTGCAGCACCGCCTTTCATACCAAAACAAGGACCTAAAGAAGGTTCACGAATTGCTGCGGCTGCTTTCTTACCCAATTGATTTAAACCCATTGCCAAGCCAATAGAAACCGTTGTTTTTCCGATACCTGCTTTTGTAGGTGTGATTGAAGTAACTAGAATAAGATTAGACTGTGCTATTTTTTCTTCGTTAAGCAAATGTAAAGGTACTTTTGCCATGTATTTTCCATAAGGGATAATTTCATCTTCAGAAATTCCTGTGTTCGCAGCGATTTCTGAAATGTTTTTCAAATGACTGTTTCGAGCAATTTCAATATCAGTAGGGAAAGGGTGTTTGAAAAGTGATGATTCCATAATTTATTTAGTTTTTTAAGGATCAGATAATTATTTATATCAAATGACGCTTTTAATTCATTAATACAAAAGTATGACAACCCACAATGGCTGCAGTTTCTGTACGTAATCTTGTGTCGCCCAAAGCAACTGCAGCGAATTTATTTTCTAAAGCGCTAGCAATTTCATTAGTAGAGAAGTCGCCCTCTGGTCCAATCAACAATGTGTAATTTTGTTTAGGCTGAATTTCGTCTTTTAATTCTTTTTTCACTGTTTCTTCACAATGAGCAATGAACTTTTGCCCTTCGATATCTTGTGAAATAAAATCTGAAAAGGAAACAGCTTCGTTTAATTTGGGAAGATAATGTTGATTAGATTGTTTTAACGCACTGATTAAAATTTTATCAAAACGTTCTTTTTTTATAACCTTTCTTTCGGAGTGATCGCAGATAATGGGTGTAATTTCATCCACACCAATTTCTGTGGCTTTTTCTAAAAACCATTCAAATCGATCGTTCATCTTCGTAGGAGCTACTGCTAAGTGCACTCTAAAAGTACGGGGTTCAAAAAAGTCTACTTTAGTTATTTTTACAACACATCTTCTTTCTGAAGCTAAAATGATATTTGAAGAAAATAAAAAGCCTTTACCATTGGTAATGTTTAATGTATCACCTTCTATTTTACGTAAAACTTTAACTATGTGTTTGCTTTCTTCTTTGTCAAAAGTAAACTCGATTTGTTCTGGCTCAATCGTATCTGAGTAAAATAACTGCATCTTAAAATTCCATTCTTGCTTGTGAAACAACTTCTGTATCGCTGAATATTCCAGCTTGGTATTTTAAATAACCAACAATGCCAATCATTGCAGCATTATCGGTTGTGTATTCAAATTTTGGAATGAAAGTTTTCCAACCATATTTAGTATCAGCATCCTGTAAAGCTTTTCTAATTCCAGAGTTGGCAGAGACGCCACCACCAATTGCAATTTTTTGAATTCCTGTTTCTTCAACAGCTTTTTTCAACTTATCCATCAGAATTTCAATTATAGTATACTGAACAGAAGCACATAAATCATCTAAATTTTCTTTAATAAAGTCAGGATTTTTTTGTGTTTCCTTTTGAATGAAATACAAGATTTGCGTTTTTAAACCAGAAAAACTAAAATTTAAATTAGGCACTTTTGGTTTTGTAAATCCAAAAGCTTTTGGGTTTCCATTTTGTGCATGACGATCAATCAATGGTCCGCCAGGATAAGGAAATCCTAATGTTTTTGCAGTTTTATCAAAAGCTTCACCTACGGCATCGTCTGTGGTTTCGCCTAAAACTATTAAATCTGAGTGAGAATTTACTTGTACAATCTGCGTGTGACCGCCACTGATAGTGAGTGCTAAGAAAGGGAACTCTGGTTTTTCAAATCCTTCTTCTTCAATAAAATGAGCAAAAATATGCGCATGCATGTGATGCACAGCAATCAATGGAATGTTCAAAGAAAGACTTAACGATTTAGCAAATGAATTGCCAACCAACAAAGAGCCCATTAAGCCAGGACCTTGAGTGAAAGCTATTGCATGAAGTTGATTTTTGTTGATTCCAGCTTTTTTTAAAGCAACATCAACTACTGGAACGATGTTTTGTTGATGCGCTCTAGAAGCTAGTTCAGGAATCACCCCGCCATAGGCTTCATGAATTTCTTGCTGCGCCACCACATTGCTCAATACTTTTTCGTTGCACAATACAGCGGCTCCAGTATCGTCGCAAGAACTCTCAATAGCCAAAATATAAATGTTTTGTTCCATTTAGAACTTATTTTCAGTTAACTTGAAGATTATAAATACATAAAAGGCATTTGAATTTATAAACAATGCAAATTTATTACAATTTGAGTTACCAAAAAAATACTGCATCGGTTATTGTTATAGATTAACTTACTTCAAATTAAAGATTCAACAAAAGGAAATTAAACTTTAAATAAATACTACGTTATTAAACACATAAATTAGTATTTTTGTTGTTTGTATTTAGTACAAATTTAATACAGCACGGTTATCAAAAAGCTTTTTAAAATACTGTTCGGATTATTGTTGGGTTTGGCACTAGTTTTTGTGCTTATCGCTGTCATTATCACTACTCCAATTGTACAAACGGAGATTGCTCATTACGCAACTAAGAAAATCAATGAAGAGTTTAATATAAGAACCTCCATTGGGCAGGTTGCCATACAGTTAGATGGCAGGGTTTTGCTTAAAAAAGTTCATGTTTTAGATGATAGAAACAACGATTTGGCTTATATTGAACAGCTAGTAACAAATTTAGCGAGTTTTAAACAGTTGACTGAAGGGAAGTTGCTTTTTGGAAACACCGAATTACATGATACTCGCTTTTATATTCATACTTACAAAGGAGATTCGCTAAACAATTTAGATAAATTTATTGCTGTTTTTGATGATGGCCAGCCAGGTGACGGCTCTTTTTATATGAAAATTGATCATTTGGAACTTGTCAACGGACATTTTAGAATTACAGATGAAAACACAGCAAATACTCCTATTGATTTTAAAGAAATGCACGGTTCTTTAGAAGATTTTGTGGTAAGAGGACCGAATATTGATGCGGAAATTTTAAGTCTTAGTTTTTTAGATCAAAGAGGCTTACGTGTTTCGGATGTAAAAGCTGAATTTGGAATGACTCCTATTTCAATGGATGTTAAATCCTTTGTTCTTGAAACGGAAGAAACTTCATTGAAAGCCGATGTAGAAATGCGATATGAAGAAGGCGGTCTGAAATATTTTACAGATAAAGTACAATTAAATGTAGCCATTCAGCAATCTAAAGTTGCTACGAACGATTTGAAGTTTTTTTACAACGAATTTGGAGTTGATAATTTATTATATATAAACACAACAGCTACTGGTATTTTAAATGATTTCAACCTGAAAAACACCCAATTGTCGGATAAAAATGGTTCTGAAATCATTGGAAATTTTGAATTTAAAAATTTATTTGCTCCAGATGACACTTTTCGTATCGATGCTCAATTAGATAGGTTAAGTTTAACAAGAAGCAACGCTGTATCGTTGTTGCCAAATGTGCTAAATACTGCTTTACCTCAAGAGTTAGATCATCTAAAATTAATGTTTTTGACAGGAACAATCACTTATGAAGATTTTTACATCGCTGCAGATGTAGAAACAACTTCGGCTTTGGGCTTTGCAAAAGCAGATGTCGAACTTTTCAAAGTGAATCAAAAACATGAAGCAACGTATAAAGGAGAGCTGTTTTTAGATCATTTTGATGTAGGAACATTGTTAGAAAACGAAACTATTGGTTTTGCTACATTGAATGCTCAAGTCGATGGTAAGAGTTTCGATCCAGAATCATTTCAAACAGTGATTAAAAGTGAGATCCAGGGCTTTGATTTGAATAACTATACGTATGAAAATATTTCGATTGATGGAAATTTAAAATACCCTGCATACACCGGAACTTTGCTTAGTAAAGATCCGAATGCACTGCTTGATTTTAATGGGACTATAGATTTTTCTTCAGATAAAACAGCTTTAGATTTTAAAGTAGATATTGATCACCTTAACATGAATGCATTACGAATTGTTAAGGATTCTCTAGGTGCTTTTAGTGGGAATTTTGAATTGAAAGGAACCGGAAAGAATTTAGATACTTTTGACGGAACCGTTTTGGCTCAAAATGCAACGTACTCTAATTCTCATGCCGCTTATTCTTTTGATTATATGCATATTGACTCAAGTATAGAATCTGACAGTACCCGCATGATTAAATTTGAATCGAAAGATATTGTCAATGGTTTTATTCGAGGAAATTTTCAATATGAACAGTTGCTGTCATTGGTTGAAAATACTTTAGGAGGTTTGTATAAAAACTATTCTCCAATCGAAATCGATGCTCATCAATTTGTGGAATATGATTTGCAAATCGAAAATAAAATCGTCGATTTGTTGGTGCCTAGGTTATTGATTGGTGATGAAACCAAAGTTTCTGGGCGTATTAGTGCTCACGAAGGTGAATTTGTTCTGAATTTGAACACGCCTTTCGTTCATTATAAGGACAATAAAATTGTAAACCTTAACATAGATGTAAACAGCTTGAGTCTGCAACAAAATGCGTGTGTATCGATGGATAGTATTGACTTGGGTTTTTATAATATGCATAATTTTGTTTTAAATAATTCTAAACAAAACGACACTTTATATATCGATACCTACTTTAAAGGAGGTAAAGAATCTAACGATACCTATAAGTTGAATTTTTATCACACGATTGATGAAGAAAATAAATCGATCGTAGGAATTCAAAAATCTGAAATTCAGTTTAAAGAGTCAACCTGGTTTTTAAATGAATTTGAAAATCAAAAGAATAGGATTGTCTTCAATAAGCAAATTGATCATTTTGATGTGGAGGAAATTACATTATCTCACAAAAATCAATTGGTTTTGTTTAATGGAAATTCCAAAGGTAAAGGTTTCAAAGATTTAAACCTGAGTTTTAACAACGTGGAATTAGATAAAATTACACCCGACTTAGAAAGTCTTACTTTTGCTGGATTGCTCAATGGAAGCATCTCTTTTGTAGAGGAAGGAGCTATATTTAGACCTACATCCCAACTGTCGATCAGTAATTTAGAGATTAACGATGTTTTATTGGGAATGTTTCAATTTGCTGTTAAGGGAGATGAAGCACTTCAAAATTTCAATGTTAGATCAAATATAGTTAATAATTTCGAGGAAGTTTTTTACTTGAATGGTGGTGTTGGTATTCAGTCTGGGAAAAGTAAATTGAACCTTGATGCGGGTCTTAATAAATTGAATTTAAAAGCAATACAGCCTTTTCTTTCATCAATTATGTCAGACATTAGGGGAGAAGCGTCGGGAAGGGCTACAATTACAGGAACACATAAATCACCTGATATTCAGGGGAAATTATATTTGACAAACGCTGGAATGCGCCCTGTTTTTACAGGTGTAGATTATCTTTTTGATGAGAATGCTCAGCTCGATGTAACTGAAAGCGAATTTATTCTTAGAGAGGTTAATATTACTGATTCAAAAAACAAGACAAAAGGTGTTTTAAACGGAGTAATTTCACATAATGGGCTTAAAAATTGGTATTTAGATACACGTCTATCATCAACCAATTTATTAGCATTGGATTTACCTTATCAAGAAGGGACTCCTTATTATGGTACTGCGTTTATCAATGGTTTTGCAAGTATTGTAGGACCCGTAGAAGCCTTGGAAGTCAATATCGAAGCTTCCTCAATGCCTGGAACAAAGCTTAAAATTCCGTTAGATGATGCCGGAGGTTTGGGTGACAATAACTTTATTCATTTTCTATCAGCCGAAGAAAAAGAAAACCGTCTAAAAGGGCTACAAACTCCAATAAATGCAAATCGATTTGGTGGAGTTCAGATGAATTTTGAGTTTAATATCACACCAGAAGCTGAAATAGAAATCTTATTAGACCGAGATTCTGGACATGGAATGAAGGGTAATGGTTATGGATTCATAACAATGGAAATAAATACTTTGGGTAGATTTGATATGTGGGGTGACTTTATGGTTTATAATGGTGAATACCATTTTAAATACGGTGGAATTATCGATAAAAAATTAGATGTTGAAAAGTACGGAACTATACGTTGGGATGGAGAACCTCTCAATGCGATTTTAGATTTGAAAGCCTTGTATAGAACGCAATCCAATCCAGGAATTATTATTGAAAGTTCTGAGATTAATAGAAAAGTAGATACAAATGTAGCTATTGTTTTACAAGGAAATCTGAGCAGTCCGGAAATTGACTTCCTTATCGATTTTCCAAATGTGAGTTCCAGTTTAAAGTCAGAAATAGAATATAAATTGGCAGATAGAGACACAAGGGAAACGCAGGCAATGGCATTGTTGGCAACTGGAGGATTTATTACATCAGACAGTAGGGTAGATGTGGTATACGGAAGCTTGTTTGAGCGAGCGAGCAGTTTGTTTGATGATTTATTTTCTGATGCAGATGGTAAGTTCCAATTCGGTCTGAATTATTCACAAAAAGACAGAAATCCTTTTTCAGAATCAACCGAGGAAGCACGTGTTGGAGTAACTTTTTCAACTCAGATATCTGATAGAGTTTTAGTCAACAGCAAACTAGGTGTGCCAATTGGTGGAAGAGAAGAGAATGTGATTGTAGGAGATCTAGAAGTGCAATTATTGCTCAATGAAGATGGTTCACTTAGAGCCCGAGTATTTAATCGGGAAAATACAATTAATTATTTAGGAGAGGGAATAGGTTATACTCAAGGTGTGGGATTGACATACGAGGTCGATTTTAATACATTTAAGGAGCTTCTGTCAAAGATTTTTACCAATGCACAAAAACGAACTAATAAGAAAAGAAATCAAGAAAGTTTACCGTTGGATGCTTCCGACGATGATTTTGGAGTGGATTTTTTGAAATTTCAAGAACAAAGACGAAAAGAAACAAGTTCAGAGTCGGTAAAAGAATAAAAAATAATGATGTAAAATGAAAAAAGCTCAACTGTTGTTGAGCTTTTTTTGTGGGAAGAGCAGGATTCGAACCTGCGAAGGTTTCCCAACGGATTTACAGTCCGTCCTCGTTGGCCGCTTGAGTATCTTCCCGACCCTTAAAGGTGGCGGAGAAAGAGGGATTCGAACCCCCGGACCTGTTACAGTCAACGGTTTTCAAGACCGCCGCATTCGACCGCTCTGCCATTTCTCCTTATTAACTTTGTTTCCTCCGTTAATTGTGGTGCAAATATAAAAAGCTTTCTTTAATTGACAAAGTAAAAATCACTTTTTTTAAAAATTAATATATTCAGTAATTTCCAAACCATAACCTACCATTCCTACGCGTTTGCTGTGTTCTGAATTAGACATTAATTTAATTTTCGTAATGTTCAAATCGTGAAGGATTTGCGCTCCAATTCCGAAATCTTTTGCGTCCATTTGAATCTTTGGTGCCTTGACGATGTGATCGGATTGTGATTGCAAGTTTTTAATTTCTGACAAGCGATTTAAAAGATTTAGCGTATTATATTCTTGATTAATGAAAAGGATGGCACCTTTTCCTTCCTGTTCTATAGCTTGAAACATGGTCTCTAATTTCTCGTCAGGATTATTTGTTAGGGTTCCCAAGATATCGTTGTTTACTAGAGACGAGTTGATTCGCGTCAAAATAGGATCTCCTGTGTTCCAAACACCTTTTGTTAATGCAATATGTACTTGTTTGTTGGTGACTTGTAAATAAGCTCGCAGACGGTATGTACCGTACTTAGTCATAATATCAAAGTCTCCCTTCTTCTGTATCAAACTATCGTGTTTCATTCGATAAGCAACTAGATCTTCAATTGAAATCAGTTTCATATCAAATTTCTTAGCAACTTCTATCAACTGTGGTAATCTTGCCATGCTACCGTCTTCGTTGAGAATTTCAACTAATATTCCTGCGGGCTTAAATCCAGCTAATCGAGCCAAATCTACAGCCGCTTCTGTATGTCCTGTTCTTCTTAAAACTCCTCCTTCCTTCGCAATCAAAGGAAAGATATGTCCAGGTCTACCTAAATCTTCTGGTTTAGTTTCTTCTTTTACCAAAAACTCAATGGTTTTTGAACGGTCATATGCCGAAATCCCAGTGGTACAACCATGACCTATTAAATCTACAGATACTGTAAAAGCTGTTTGATGTAATACCGTATTATTTGTCACCATTGGATGTAAGTCCAATTCTTTACAACGTTTTTGGGTCAGAGGTGCACAAATCAAACCGCGACCATGTGTTGCCATAAAATTGATCATATCAGGGGTTACTTTTTCTGCAGCGGCAATAAAATCGCCTTCGTTTTCACGGTCTTCATCATCAACTACAATTATGATTTTTCCTTGGCGAATGTCTTCAATCGCTTCTTCTATTGTATTCAGTTTTATCTCAGACATTTTCAATGTTTTTTTGTTTCTTTTTAAATTTCTTTTTTATGTAATTAGTAATTGGATAAAAAGTGTTATCCAAGCTATTTATTCCTCGATCACGAGTTGCTTTATAAGTAAAAATAATTGCTAGAGGCAATAAAATTAAAGTCGATAACCAAGCTCCCATAAAGGCTGTTGTCCCATTTTCTTGCGCTAATTTCCTACCGAAGGTATTGATGAAATGATAGGAGATGAAAATTAAAACAGCTAAAACCATTGGTAAGCCCAGTCCACCTTTTCGAATAATCGCTCCTAAAGGTGCTCCTACAAAAAACATAAGTAAGCAAGAAAAAGCTACAACAAACTTTTCGTAAAATGCTACGGTGTGTCTATTGATATTTTTAGCTTTTTCAGAAAGCGCATTCTGGTTGTTTAATGTAGTAAACTTAATATTTTCTGCAACTGCTGAAGCATTTGAAAGTATCGATATTTTTTCGACTTTTCTTTTTGTTAAAAGAAGTGAATCTAACCCAATTTCTTTTAATACGCTATTATTTGTAGCAGTAGCTTCGCTTAAGAGCAAAGTACTGTATCCATCTTGTGTTTCTTTTTGAATGTTCTTTTCATGACTCAAATTCATATTTAAGGAATCAAGTGTATAATTCAACTGGGAAATATTCATCATATTTGCCGTGTTGGATATTTTTTGGATTTCATCGTCAGAATTATCAAACTCTGATAAATCAATACTTAAAACGTAATGTTTAAAGTGTGCTTTAGCAAACGGATTTCGGTTTCGTTGGCGAATGTTTTTTTGAACAATCTCTTCATAATAATTACCATTATAAAGATGTAATTTCAGTAAGTTACTCTTCTCGTCAGTTTCAATTTTTCCTCTTTCAGCCTTAATTACCGTTCTGTTTTGGTTATTTTGTTGACTAATAACATGCATGATCACATTATCCAAAAGTTCACCATTTTCGCCGTGTTTTTTATCGAACTTAATATTAAACGAACCCATTTCATTAAATTGTCCTGCGGTGATCGCCATAGCGGGTTTCGAATGTATAATTTCTCGCCGCATATTAACAAAGTTGTATTCCGCTTTTGGAGCTACATTGTTTGTAAACCAAAAAGACACTGCAGACAAAATCAAGATAAAGAACACTAATGATCTCATGGCTCTTTGTAAAGAAATTCCTGCAGATTTCATAGCGGCAAATTCGTAATTTTCAGAGAAATCTCCGAAAGTCATAATTGAAGCCAAAAGCACAGAGAGTGGTAAAACCATCGGAATGATCTTGGGAGAATAGAAAAATAAAAACTTTGCAACTATCCAAAAATCAAGGTCTTTACCAGCTAAGTCAGCGATAAAGATCCAAACACCTTGCAATACAAATATGAAAAAAAGTATGGCAAAGACCGAAAAAAAAGTTTTTACAAAAGTTGTTAGTATATAACGGTCGAGTATTTTCACGTTTACCCTTAATCTAAATTGTTGATATAATAATTAGGATATTTTGACTTGGTAAAGGTAAAATGATTTTTTGACAATGTTTGATTTGTTTTGAAAGAATTAACGGTTATAATGACTCTAGAACCGTTTCTGTAAACATCGGTTCTGTTGTAGATATGTTTGGTTTGTGTGTCTATTCCTAAATAGATTTCTTTTACATCTCTACTTTTGTTGGGAATCAATTTGATGTATTGTATAGTTTTTCCACCCACTTTTTGAGTTGTATCCCAAACATAAGTATAGCCTTGTTGATAAAAAGTCAACAATCCTGCTATGCTAACCGCTTGTTCATCCTTTGAGCTAGAAATAGTTACTTCTTCATCATTAGGATTGATTATATAGGTTTTTGTACCGTCAAAAAGCTGGGTTACACCCATAAAATCTACGATGTATTTTTCTCCTTGAATGGTAGCGTTTCCTTTTCCTTCGTGATTTTCAGTTTGATAAGTGAAATCAAGGGTAATATTTTTGTAACTTTTTATTTTATTTGAAACTTCGTCCAACATTTTTTTTGCTTGGTCGCTATTCTGTGCTTGTGAGTTTAAGCTTATGAAAAATACGGATAATAGGCTAAAAAATTTGATCATTACATGTTGTTTTTTTCGTTGTTTAATAATTGGTCTAGCGAAATTAGGTCAGGAACATTTACAGAACGAGCTTTACTTCCTTCAAAAGGACCAACAATTCCAGCTGCTTCTAGTTGGTCAATCAATCGCCCAGCTCTGTTATAACCCAACTTTAATTTACGTTGCAATAAAGATGCAGAACCTTGTTGTGCAGTAACAATTATTTCGGCAGCTTCTCTAAACATAACATCGCGCTCACTTATATCTATATCAAGACTTGTGCCACTTTCTTCTCCAACGTATTCCGGAAGTAAGTAGGCATCCCCATATCCTTTTTGAGAGCCAATGAATTCTGTGATTTTTTCAACTTCAGGGGTGTCTACAAATCCACATTGAACACGAACAACATCGTTTCCTTGAGTGAATAATAAATCTCCACGACCGATAAGTTGATCAGCTCCTGGACCATCTAAAATGGTTCTTGAATCAATTTTTGAACTTACCCTAAAAGCAATTCTTGCAGGGAAGTTGGCTTTAATAATTCCGGTAATTACATTGACCGACGGACGCTGTGTTGCAATAATTAAGTGGATTCCGATAGCACGCGCTAATTGAGCCAAACGTGCAATTGGTGTTTCAACTTCCTTGCCGGCTGTCATGATTAAATCAGCAAACTCGTCGACAACCAATACAATATAAGGCAAGTATTTATGTCCGTTTTCAGGATTTAATTTTCTTTGCTTGAATTTTTCATTGTACTCTTTTATGTTTCTAACCATTGCATCTTTTAATAAAGAATAACGGTTGTCCATTTCAATACAAAGTGAGTTTAATGTATTGATAACTTTAGTGTTATCTGTGATAATGGCATCTTCTGTATCGGGTAATTTAGCTAGAAAATGACGCTCGATTTTATTGAATAAAGTCAATTCTACTTTCTTTGGATCGACTAGAACAAACTTAACTTCTGCGGGGTGCTTTTTATACAATAAAGATGTCAAAACGGCATTTAAACCAACAGATTTTCCTTGACCTGTGGCACCCGCCATAAGCAAGTGAGGCATTTTTGCTAAATCAAATACAAATGTTTCGTTAGAAATAGTCTTTCCTAAAACAACGGGCAGTTCCATTTCTGCATTTTGAAACTTTGGTGAAAGGATCAAAGATTTCATCGAAACTGTGGTAGGTTTTGTATTTGGTACTTCAATTCCGATGGTTCCTTTTCCTGGAATAGGGGCAATAATTCGTATTCCCAATGCAGAAAGCGATAGTGCGATATCGTCTTCAAGGTTTTTAATTTTTGATATACGAACACCCGCTTCTGGAACAATTTCATACAAAGTTACTGTGGGTCCAACAGTTGCTTTGATTTGAGCAATTCCAATTTTATAATTGTTTAGTGTATCTACAATACGGTTTTTATTTTCTTCTAACTCTGCTTGATTGATGGTGATACCACCAGAAGCGTGTTCCAGCAATAAATCACTTTTCGGGAATTGGTATTTAGATAATTCTAAGGTTGGATCGTAAAGACCAAAATCTTCTACAATTTTAGTAGCTAAATCTTCATCTAAAGTTTCTTCTTCTACTTTTTCAATGATAAATTCTTCGTTGTGAGCCGATTCTTCTTTTTTAGGTGCAGAATCGATTGTTGGAGTTAAGTCCATGTCGATTGGGTCGACTACGGTTTCTTCGGGTTCCATTTCAGGATGTGAAAGAGTAGGGGTTTCGAGTTCTTTATTTACTTCAACTGGTTCTGTTGGCTTTTCTTCTTTGATTTTAAAAGGTTTTGAGGCAGAATTGTTATCTGGTTGAGAATGAATAATCTCCTCAGCTTTTTCTAAGTTTTCTTTTAGTTTTGAATGTGTGTTGGTTACGATATTCGTAAAAAATGAAGGACTCATTTTGATACGGAAGATCAAATAGAATAAAATGAAAAATACAACCACAAGCAATGTTCCGATCTGACCAAGATAATCTTGTAAATAATCGTTTATCTCAAAGCCAACCACACCACCTAAAAAAGGTTTATTAGATCCAAAATGACCTAAAGCGATTGAAATAATTAGGAGAGCAAACAAATCCCAAAAAATCATTTGGCGTAATTTGGTTGTGCGGAATTTCAGTCCAAACCAAAGACCAATCTGAGCGAAAATTTTAACGAAAATGAATGAAGCAATTCCAAAACCTTCGTAAATGAATTTATGGGAGAGCCAAGCTCCTAATTTTCCGACTACATTTTGAGGTTTCAAATCACGATTGTCCATCTCAGTTACGAGGCTTTGATCATAAGATCCGCTCGAAAAATAAGATATAAAACTCATAAGCAAGGCAACAGCAAATAGCAAGAAAAGACTGGCAACTATGAAGTTGATACGTACACCGTTTGTCGTTTTTTGTTTTGCTGCGGACTGTGTCTTTGTGGTTTTTTTTGTATTAGTTTGTTTGTTTCTCTTTGTGGTCATTTTCTTAGAACAATTTTGGTAGGTAAATAATTCCACCTATAATTATGGCTGTAATAGCTGCAAATGTAACTGCACCAGCAGCTATATCTTTAATAAAACCAATTTTCTTATCGAAGTTTGGTTGAAGATAGTCGCATAACTTTTCAATGGCAGTATTCAGGCTTTCAGCGGTTAATATCATACCGATTGCTAAAATTTGAAACATCCATTCGGTGCTACTAATTTCAAAATAAAACCCTAAAACACACATAATTCCTGAGATAATTAATTGGGAGATAATACTGTGTTCGGTTGTAACAAGCAACCATAAGCCGCGTAAGGCAAAACGAACACTTCTAATTCTACCAATAAGGAAGGATGATTTTTCGGGTTTCATTAAAAATTATTTTTAGCAAAAATACTGAAAATAATAGAAATTGTTTGAATTTGCTGCACAAGAAATTTAGGAGATAGGAATTAATGTTTTTTTAGTCCTTGTGACTTTTGAAGTGCTTTGCTAGCCCGGATTGCAGTGGCATCCTTTTTATTTTTTTAAAAATGAAAAGATAGAGCGGAAAGCCGGAAATTGCTCTAAAAAAAATCCTAAGACATAAATTCTCAGGATTGTGTATTTTGCTGTAAATGAAGGTCTACTTGTCTATTGAGCCTAAAACTCTTTGCATAAAAGCGTTGAGTGCCTCTTTTTTTGGTGTACCTTCTTTGATTAGTTTATCTACTTCAATGGCACCGTACATATTGGAAATCAACTCTCCAATTACGTCCAATTCTTCATCTTTTAGTGAAGGAACTTCGGTAAGAGCTTCCAGAACTTCAATAGTTTCATTGATATAGTCTTGGTCGTTCTGCTCGATAAACTCTGTTAAATGTTTAATAACTGGTAACTTCATGTTTTAAGCTAATTTATTTACTAATTCAGTCATTATATCTGCTTTGTTTGTTTGAGTTTCGTCAACCAAAGCACCGTTGTCAAAAATTGCGAATGTTGGTAAGTTGGAAACATTTGCTAATTTTCTCGACTCAGGAAATTTCTCTGCATCTACTACAACAAATTTAATTCCGTCTGTTTCATTTGCCATTTTCTTGAATTTTGGTTTCATGATTCGACAGTTTCCACACCAAGAAGCTGAAAATTGAACGGCTACTTTTTCATTTGAAGAGATGATTTCTTGTAAGTTATCTTTATCTAATTCAATTAACATAATTAATTTGTTTAAAGGTTAATATTAAATTACAAAAACTATTAAAGTGTTTGTTTAGGTGAATAAGTTCAAGGTTCTATATGTTAGAACCTTGAACTTTGATTCTAATTTAGTTTTTTGCTAAATATTCAGCTGTTGATTGTCTGTCAGCATTCATTGCTTCTTTCCCTTCTTCCCAGTTTGCAGGACAAACTTCTCCGTGGGTTTGAACGTGCGTGTAAGCATCAATCAATCTTAAGTATTCGTTTACGTTACGACCTAGCGGCATATCGTTTACAGATTCATGGAAAATTTTTCCAGTTTCATCGATAAGATAAGTTGCACGGTAAGTCACGTTTGAACCTTCGATTTGAACAGCGTCTAATTCTTCATTGTACTCTTCACTTGTTACGTCTAAAATACCTAAAACGCTAGATAAATTTCTTGTAGTGTCAGCCAAAAGTGGATATGTAACACCTTCGATACCACCATTGTCTTTTGCAGTATTTAACCAAGCAAAATGTACCTCATTTGTATCACAAGAAGCACCGATTACTAGAGTGTTTCTTTTTTCAAATTCAGGTAGAGCAGCTTGGAAAGCATGTAATTCTGTAGGACATACGAAAGTAAAATCTTTTGGATACCAGAACAACAATACTTTTTTATTGTTTCTTGTAGCCTCTTCTAATACGTTGATTTTTAAATCGTCACCCATTTCAGAAATTGCATCTACAGTGATGTTTGGAAATTGTTTACCTACTAAAGCCATAGTTTTTTAATTTAATATGTTAATAAATTGTTTGTTTAAATTTTCTATTGCAAATATACAAACTATATCTGGTACTACTGATCAAATGTGATTGTTTGTTTTTATCGAATCATAAGTTTTATTTATTAAAATTGAAAATAACATAGACAACCGTGTTTTTGTAAAATTAAACCATTAAATTGGATAAAAAAAACGATATTGCCTTACATTTATATACTTAAAATTAATTTTGAATGAATTTATTTCGCAAAAAAAATGTACAGGATATACTCGGTGATCTTAAGAAAAACGAAGAGAAATCGGACGGACTTGGTAGATATTTGACTCAAAAAGATTTAATTTTCTTCGGTATTGCAGCAATTGTAGGTGCTGGAGTTTTTAGTACGATTGGGCAAGCAGCTTATGATGGTGGTCCTGGAGTAGTATTTTTATTTCTTTTTACAGGTTTGGCTTGTGGATTCACAGCTTTGGCATATGCTGAGTTTGCCTCAATGGTTCCTGCTTCGGGAAGTGCATATACTTATAGTTATGTTGCTTTTGGAGAAGTAATTGCATGGGTTATAGGATGGTCTTTGATCATGGAATATGCAGTCGGAAACATTACTTTGGCTATTTCTTGGAGTGATTATTTTACTGGTTTATTGGGCAATATGGGGATAGATCTTCCTCAATGGATTCAGATGGATTATCTCTCTGCTCAAAAGGGCTTCAATCATGCAGTTGCTTTGATGGAAAATGGTAAAATATTTGAAAATTTGCCAAAAGAACTTCAAATAGCGCATACGGCATGGGAAACTGCACCGCAAATTGGTAACTTTCACTTTGTTGCCGATCTACCCGCTCTAGGAATTATATTTTTTATTACTTGGTTGGTTTATAGAGGTATAAGAGAATCTAGAACGGCTTCAAATATTATGGTTTGGATAAAGTTAGCGGTAATTCTATTGGTTCTAATTGTTGGAATTTTTTATGTTGATGTTGATAATTGGGATCCTTTTGTGCCTAATGGTTTTTCTGGTGTTTTGAAAGGTGTATCGGCGGTATTCTTTGCCTATATCGGATTTGATGCTATTTCCACAACAGCAGAAGAATGTAAAAATCCACAAAGAGATTTACCTCGAAGTATGATTTGGTCGATTGTTATTTGTACCATCTTATATATCGCAATTGCTTTGGTACTTACAGGAATGGTTAATTATAAAGAGTTGAATGTTGGTGATCCTTTGGCGTTTGTGTTTGAAAGTTTAAACCTCAGATGGTTGGCAGGCGTTATTGCTGTGAGTGCGGTGATTGCAATGGCAAGTGTACTTTTGGTTTTTCAGATGGGACAGCCTCGTATTTGGATGAGTATGAGTCGAGATGGTTTACTTCCGCCTAAGTTTTCAAAAATTCACCCTAGGTACAAGACACCTTCTTTTGCAACAATTGTAACCGGTTTTGTGGTTGCTATTCCAGCTTTGTTTATGAATTTGACTACCGTGACCGATTTGTGTAGTATTGGAACCTTATTTGCATTTTCTGTGGTATGTGCTGGAGTTTTAGTATTGCAGAATAAAGACATACCAAGAGGACAATTTCGTATTCCGTACATCAATGGGAAATACATTTTGCCAATTGGATTTCTTATTGCGTTGATAATGAGTTTTGTTTGGAATAGGCAAGGAGTGGAGAACTTCATAAAAAACACACCTCAAGTTTATTCAACTACTGATTTAGTCACTAAACTTTCAGCTTCAGAGTCAGAACAGTTGCTATATTATTTTGAATCAAAAAAAATCAATGCTGCGGATTATAATTATGATTTAGAGGTGATGTTACAGCAGCTAAAAAATAAATCCTTAGACGAATATGTTGTATTTATTGAAAATGCTCCTATTGCTGAAGAACTAAAGTTTGAATCAGGTTTTGAATTATTCAAACATAAAATTCCAATGTGGTTGTTTTTATTTGCAATGATTGGATTTTGTATTTGGAGTTTTAAGAACAACTTGTCTTTGATACCGATGTTGGGCTTAATTTGTTGTCTTTATATGATGGCGGAACTTACAATATGGAATTGGATCTATTTTTCAGTTTGGTTGGTGATCGGTTTGCTGATTTATTTTAGTTATTCAAGATTTAAAAGTAAATTGAATAATGAGCCGCTTGATTAATCTTTGAAATTCAGAATTTTTAAATAATAAAAAAAAATCAATCCCCTTGAATAATTATTGGGGATTGATTTATTTGATGAGACGCTTTAATTAGCTAAATAACTAATAATCATCAAGGTATTTAAAAAAGAACTTCATTATTTACTCTCTTTTTAAATATTCTCTTAATACATATTGTAAAATACCTTCGTTTTTATAATATTCGATTTCAATAGCTGAATCAAAACGAGCTTTTGCTTTAAATTCAGTTATTTTGCCAGATGGATGGGTTGCTTTTACAGTCACAATTTTATGTGGTATTAAGTTCTCGGCCAATCCTGTAATAGAAAAAACTTCAGTTCCGTCAAGGCCAATACGTTCAGCATTTTGTCCTTCAACAAAAACTAAAGGAGCAACACCCATTCCGACTAGATTACTTCTGTGAATTCGTTCATAACTTTCAGCGATTACTGCTTTCACGCCAAGTAGAAATGTACCTTTTGCCGCCCAATCTCTAGATGAACCCGAACCGTATTCTTTACCAGCTAAAACTATTAACGGTGTATTGTCTTTTTTGTAGTCCATAGCTGTTTCGTAGACCGTTTTTATTTCACCACTTGGAAAATGCAAACTATAGCCACCTTCTTTGTCTGTGATTTTATTTTTTATTCGAACGTTAGCAAAAGTTCCTCGCATCATGACCTCATGGTTGCCTCGTCTTGAACCATAAGAGTTGTACTCAAAAGGTTTTACTCCATTTGCCGATAGATATGCACCAGCGGCAGTATTTTCTCTAAACGAACCAGCTGGAGAAATATGATCTGTGGTAACAGAATCGCCCAGATACAAAAGCACGCGAGCGTTTTCTATGTCTTTTACTGGCTCTAAATCTACTTGCAAGTTTTCAAAAAATGGCGACTCCTTAATATAGGTTGAAGTGGAATTCCATTCGTAATTTTCATTCAACTTTACTTCAAGATTTTGCCAATCTTCTGATCCGTCAAAAATCACATCATAAACATCTTTAAAGTCTTCAACTTTCATACATTCATTGATGGTTTTTATAATTTCCTCTCTACTTGGCCAAATATCTTTTAAATACACAGGATTTCCATTTGGATCATAATCTAATGGATCTTTCATCAGGTTTACATCGATACGACCAACAAGTGCATAAGCAACAACCAACATAGGCGACATTAAAAAGTTCATTTTTACCTGTGGATGCACTCGTGCTTCAAAGTTTCTATTTCCCGAAAGTACTGAAGCTACAACAAGTTCGCCTTTTTCAACTGCCTCAGCAATATGCGGTTGTAAAGGACCTGAATTTCCGATGCATGATGTACAGCCATAACCAACGGTATGAAAACGTAACGCTTCTAAATCTGCATTCAAACCAGAACGCTCTAAGTATTGGGTTACTACTTTAGATCCAGGAGCTAGAGATGTTTTAACCCAAGATTTTGTGCGTAAACCTCGCATAATTGCATTTCTAGCCAACAATCCTGCACCTACCATCACCGCAGGGTTGGAGGTGTTTGTACAACTTGTAATTGCTGCAATCACAATGCTTCCGTCACTTAAAACGAATTCCTTATTTTTATGTTTGATACGAACAGATTGAATCGCTTCTTTTTGAACTTCGTATTTATTGTCTTTATTAACTGGAACTTTTCCAAATGTAAACTCGGTACCTGAACCACCATCTGCCAACCAAGCAGAGTCTCTTCGATCGTGTACAGAATGATAGGCTCTGGAATATTCGTTTTCTAGTAAATATTGAAATTGTTTATCTAACTCTTTAACTAGAATTTTATCTTGAGGACGTTTAGGTCCAGAAACAGTCGGTTCTAATGTAGTTAGTTCAAATTCAACAACGTCTGTATATTCAATGCTTTCATTGCCTGTGCGCCATAATAGATTTTCTTTGCAATATGTTTCTACAATCTGAATTTCTTCTTCAGTTCTATTGGTTTCGCGCATGTATTGCAAGGTTCTATTGTCGATCGGGAAATAGGTAATCGTACAGCCAAATTCTGGCGACATATTAGCAATAGTGGCTCTGTCTGTCACTGTAAGATGATCTAAACCTTCTCCGAAAACTTCAACAAATTTTCCTACAACCCCTTTATCTCTAAGCACTTTGGTGATCGACAATACCATATCGGTAGCTGTACACTGTTCTGGGATTCTTCCTGTCAATTTCAAACCGATAACTTCAGGACACGTAAAGAAAATGGGTTGTCCCAACATAGCAGCTTCAGCTTCAATTCCTCCAACACCCCAACCAACAACACCGATTCCGTTGACCATGGGTGTATGTGAATCTGTGCCAACTAATGTATCAGGAAAAAGCCATCCGTCTCTACTGATAACTCCTTTTGCAAGGTATTCTAAATTCACTTGGTGGCAAATCCCTAAACCAGGCGGAACTACAGTGAAATTTCGAAGTCCACTTTGTGCCCATTTTAGTAGTTCATAGCGTTCTTTATTTCGCTTGTATTCTACTTCTACATTTTTATCATAGGAATAATTAGTACCAAAATAATCTACTTGTACAGAGTGGTCGATGACTAAATCTACAGGAATAGCTGGGTTTATTTTTTGACCATCTTTACCATGACGAACAAATTCTGCTCGAAGAGAAGCCATATCTACAACCGCAGGAACGCCTGTAAAATCCTGCATTAAAATTCTGGCAGGCATAAAAGGAATGTCTTTATCTATTGGCTCGGTAGACCAATTTGATAATAGCTCAATATGATCGTCTGTGATACTAAAACCATCGTAATTTCGTAAAACATTTTCAAGTAATATTCGAATGCTAAACGGTAAACGAGCCACATTGGCGTTCGATAATTTTTTTAATGAACTAAATTGATAACTATTGCCACCAATTGTAAGTTCGCGAACTGTTTCTTTTTTGGCTGTTTTCATCTTAAATTATTTCTTGTTAGTAATTGCTAATTTACTGATTAATGAATAGATAAAAAAGGATTTGTCAACTATATTTACCAATTTATACGAATTGAACAAGACGATTTATAAATGGGTTATTCATTTAGAGCATTCTTTTTTTAAGTGTATTCAGCTGTGTCTTTTTTGATTTTTAAACACTAATTATGATAAAAATCATTAAAATAAAAGAAAAAAAATTGCTCAAAAAAGAAAAATTGTTTAATTTTAAAACAAAAAAGATGGAGCAAAAACATGTAAAAATATTTTCGGGTAGTGCAATTATGGCAATGGCTGTAAAAAATGCGTTAGAAATCAAAAATATACCTTATTTAGAAAGAAACGATATCAATTCTGCTATCACAGCAGGTTTTGGTTCTGCAGATAAAGCGGTTCATATTTTTGTGCTGGAACAATACGAAGAACAAGCAAAGTATGCTTTAGTCGAGGTTAATTTTGATGATTTAGACGAGGTTTTATCAGATTCAGAAGAGGAAGAAGAGTAAATAGTATTTATACGCTCAAATTGAATTTAAATTGAGTTGGGATTTGACTTTTGTTTTTTTAAAATAGAGTTAGAATAGTACTTTAGAGTTCATTGATTGATATAAAAAAAGGCTGTCTTTTTAGAGACAGCCTTTTTTATATTAATTTTTAGCTTTATGATAGAGCTTCTTTAATTCTATCTGCAGCTTCTTGGAATTCAATTGCTCCTAAAATTGGCATACCTGATTCGTCTATAATTTGTTTAGCTAAATCGGCATTTGTACCTTGTAAACGAACGATGATTGGCACTTGAATATCGTCTCCCATGTTTTTATAAGCATCAACAACACCTTGAGCAACACGGTCACAACGAACAATACCACCAAAGATGTTAATTAAGATAGCTTTTACATTTGGATCTTTTAAAATGATACGGAAAGCAACTTCTACACGCTTAGCATCTGCAGTACCACCAACGTCTAAGAAGTTAGCTGGGTCAAAACCTGCGTATTTAATCAAGTCCATAGTTGCCATAGCTAAACCAGCTCCGTTTACCATACATCCTACAGTACCATCCAAATCTACATAGTTTAATCCAGCAGCTTTTGCTTCTACTTCAATTGGACGCTCTTCTGTAATGTCACGCATTTCTAAATAATCTTGGTGACGGTATAATGCATTGTCGTCTAAAGTTACTTTGGCGTCAACTGCGATGATTTTGTCGTCAGATGCTTTCAATACAGGGTTGATTTCGAACATAGAAGCGTCGCAACCAACATAAGCATTATAAAGAGCGCCTACAAACTTAACCATTTCTTTGAATGCAGTACCAGATAAACCTAAATTGAATGCAATTTTACGAGCTTGGAAACCTTGTAATCCTACTGCAGGGTCAATCTCTTCTGTAAAGATTAAATGTGGTGTTTTTTCAGCAACTTCTTCGATATCCATTCCACCTTCAGTAGAATACATAATCATGTTTTTTCCAGTTGCTCTGTTCAATAACACAGACATATAGAATTCAGAAATTTCGCTTTCTCCTGGATAATACACATCTTCTGCAACTAAAACTTTGTGAACTCTTTTTCCTGTTGGAGGAGTTTGAGGAGTGATCAAGTCCATTCCGATGATTTGACCAGAAATTTCTTTTACTTGATCTAAGTTTTTAGCCAATTTCACACCACCGCCTTTTCCGCGACCACCAGCGTGAATTTGTGCTTTAATAACATGCCATCCAGTTCCAGTTTCTTCTGTCAACTTCTTAGCAGCTTCTACTGCCTCTTCTGAATTATTAGCAACATGACCACGTTGAATGCGTACACCGTAGCTTGAAAGTATTTGCTTACCTTGATATTCGTGTAAATTCATTATTTATATGTTTTTTATAGACACACAAAAGTACAAAACTTGTCTGACATTGACCAACTAAAAGACAAATAATTATATTTTTCTTAATAAAGAGGTTTTTTTTGTTTTTTTTATCTCTTGATTTTCGTTGAGCAAGGTCAAAACATTACGTATTTCTCAATGATTTAAAAAAATTATACCATTAAATAATTATCATCAATGTCGGGTTCGTTTGCATCTGAACCGTTTGTGTTATTCTCGTTTGTTTTCTGAGGTTCTTCTATTGTGTTTGAACTCTTTGTTTGTTTAAATCCAATTTTATTAACCGGGATTTTTTTAGCTTGATAAAATTCTAAATCGGCTTCTAATTCTAGAATTCGATGTGGAAAATCTTGTCCAATATTTTGTTTAGCTTCAGCTATAAAAATGGCACATCTCTTCAAATATTCCTGGTTGAGTTTGGATTTTGCTTCATTAAAAGCAGCCAATAACAATTTGTCTGTCAATTGGATGTTTTTAGTTTCATCCTTTCGATGCAAGGCGTACAAGCGTTTTTTCAATGCCTGCGTAAAGTCGATAAGCATCGTATTTGAAAACAATTTCATGTGAGCAGCAACGGGCTGCCAAAATTCTTTTGTAAGCGCATTATGACTTTTTAGAATTTGCAATAATGGAGACGATTCCACTAAATGGCTGCTTAGATGGTAAACCAACAACTGCGCTCGTTCGTCTTCATTTGGTGGAAAGATTGGAATTTGCAAATCGAATCTACCTGGTGCAAGAATATCGTCATTTAAGAGACTCAATGTTTCAGCCGAACCAACAATAAGTAATTCTTTTCGATCGTCTTTTTGTGCATGACGCAAAATCGTGTGAATTAATTCGATTGTCTTCGGGAAAAAAGGATGTTCTGAGACATTACTAAATAAATCATCAAAAGCATCGATGAATAGCATTGTTTTAGGTTGCTCCATTTTCTGAGTTAAAAAACGAGAAAATGAATCGGAGTTTGTTTTAAAATTACCAGCAAGATAATCTTTATATACGTGAACAAACTCGTAACCAATCATGTTTGCAATTTTTTTGGCCCAAAATATTTTCCCACTTCCAGGAGGTCCATAAAGTAACATACCTGCCGGTTTAGAAATTCCCCAATTTTGGTACTGTTCGATATTAATAATCGGATCCAGCATATCAGCAAGATAAAAATACAAATCTGAGTATCCTACCAATGCTTTTTCGGAATAATTGTTTGTTTCTGGAAATGCTTCTTGAACAAATGGATAAGAGCCGCCTATGTATTGGTGTATTAAATAACTTGAAAGATTGGTTTGAACCTGTTTGGCGGTTTCTTCAGGTATGCCGTTGGCTACAAAGAAATTTAGAACTTCTTGTTCTTCTACACCAATAGTAGCTGCAATATCAGCTAATGTTTTATTTTTAGAATGATCTAGAGCGTATTTTTTTAAAAACTCGATATTATCAAATGCAAAGTTTTTAAATCTGTCGGTTAAATCAAAATTTTCATCGATGCAAAATCCTAAATCGATGTTGAAGTCATAAATAAAGTTTTGAAGACTTCCCAAGGGAATCCCTATTTGCCTAGCTAAATCTTTTAATTTCATTTTTTGTTGATAAAGATACAAAGAACTTTGAAATCAGAAAAAACTTTTAATGATATACCCTAAAAGAGAGAATCACATTTTGTTGATTGCATAAAAAACACGATTAAATACTAAACGAAAATTTCTCATCTACCAAATGCAAAATAGGGACTTAAAATGTGCTTCTTATTTTTGAGCCAATCAGCTACCATTTCCATTCCAGTAACCGAAAATGTAATTCCGTTTCCACCGAAACCTAAGACAAAGTAGCTGTTTTTAAAGTCTTTATGTTCACCAATATAAGGTAGTCCGTCTTTGGTTTCGCCAAAAGTTCCCGCCCAAACAAAATCGGGATAAAAGGGGACATGCGGCAAGTGTTTTTCAAAACTTTTTAAAAGTTTCTGTTTTTTCTTGTTCAATAAAGCGTTTCTTTTTTGTGGATTCTGAAAAGTTTCGTCTTCACCGCCAATCAGAAAACGATTGTCATCGGTTGTTCGTAGATAAATATAAGGTTGTGCTGTATTCCAAACTAATAGTTTTTTATGGAGTGGCTTTAGCTTTGGAATTTGTTCAGAAACAATGGCATAGGTACTGATGAGCTTCACGAAATTTTCAGAAATCATCTGAGCACTTTCATAACCTACACAATAAATAATTTTTTTGGTTTTAATATTTGCTCCTGTATTCAGCGAAACTTTGTTGTACAGTTTGTGATGTTCCACTTTTATCAATTCTGTCTTGTCAAAAACTTGTAAGCCTTTTTTTATATTGTACGCAAGTAATTCATGTGTAAACATAAAAGCTTCTAGACTCGCACCTTGATCAGATAGAATGCCTCCATAAGTATTTGCAATCTCATATTTTTCAAAGATTGTGTCGGCTTCCATCCATCTTACTTTGAACCCAGCTTTTTTCCGAACTTCAAATTCATGTTTAAGTTCTATAAGATCTTTTTTATATGCAGAAAAATAAAGTGATTTTTTTCTTGTAAAACCTGCTTTAGATTTGATTTCATTACAAATATCTTCTAACTCATCAATGGCTTTAAAGCAAGCTTTATAGCTGGCAATGGCACCTTTTTCACCAATAAGTTGCTTCAATTCAGAAAGTGATTTGTCAATTTCATATTGTAACATAGAAGTCGTTGCCGACGTACTTCCATTGGCTATTTCGCGTTTATCAATCAACACTGTTTTGTATCCGTCTTTTATACATTGGTGGGCAATAAGACTTCCTGTAATACCACCTCCCACTATTAAGACGTCACATTCAAGATTGGATCTTAAGGAAGGGTAAGACTGCATCAATCCGGTCTTAACTAACCAAAAAGGTTCATTTGTTTTTAAATCCATTTGAATTACAAATTATTAATTAAAATTAATGTTTTTATTTAATAATAAGGCACTAATTCTGGTCTTCCGTAATTGAATTGTTGAAGTCCGAAACTATTGTTTCTAAGCGTGTTTGTTTTAAAAATGTTTTTTCCATTTCCAGGTATGTTAGGATAAAATGCCAATGATAATTGAAAACTATTGAAAACTAAATAGTCATTTGTAATCATAATACCTAGTCCAATTTTACTATACATATCTTTGTTTACAAAAGTATCCTCAACATCACCCATAAATCCGATAGAAGTTGTGAAAAATGGACTGAATCTAAAGCCTAGAATTTCGGTTGGAGCATAGGTTTGTACTTGAAAATTCAACAAGGTTTTTTTAGTTCCTCGCAGTTCGTAACTATCAAAGCCATCGATGCCATATTTTCCGTTTAGTGTGATTTTATCCATTCCATAATCCCAACGATTAAAGCCTAAAACAATTTCTGGATTAATAAAATATCTAAGTTTCCACTTGCCTATATTGTAGAGTTTTGAGAAATAAATTCCTTCTGCACGAACCACACTTTCTTCTAAGTTACGATCATTTATATAGCTTCCAAATTGTATTTCTCCTCCGTAATATCCAGTTTTTGTGTATTTACCCAAAGCAAATTTTGCACCAAGATAAAATCGATCGTTTTGATTTTTACGCTGAACACCTCCTGTTAGCATAAATGTTTTACCAACAGCAATATCTTCAATAATGTCGTAGTGAAAAATATATTTGTCTTGAACATAATTCACCGAAGCTAAGCCAATTGTGGCAAGATAAAGTTGTTGATTAGAATAGAAGTTATAAGGATCGTATTCATCTGAAGGAGCTTCTTTGTATGTCCTTGATAAATATCGCAACGAAGTAATTAAATTGGTTTGAACTCTATGAAGATTGTTATAGCGATAATAAAGTGGAATGGAATGTCCGCCCCAAACATCTACATTATTATGTTTAAAATTCGATAATTTTCTGACTCCTTCTAAATTTGGAACCGAATCTTTTACAAACGATTGATAAACCGTAGCACCACCTGCCCAGCGTGTAAGTGGAGAATAAAAACTTCTGTTGGCATAGATTTGTTTGGTATAATTGTCGTACAAACCAATATCGTATAAAACACCAGCATTGATATAGGATCTAGAAATATTATTTACCTGATATTGTGATCGGTAAGCATGGCGGCCTTCCTTGAATCTCGTACGGTATTGATTGGAGAAATAATGTCCAAACCCACCAAAGTTTCTATTGGTCAATGTTAAGCGACCGCTTGAAGTTGATAACGAACCACTTGGATACCAAACCCATGAATCTAAAACTTTGATGTGAACATCGACAGAATCTGACGTTTCTGAAATTTGAATGGGCTTAACTGAAACTCTACGAATATATCTCTGTGAACGCAGTAAACGTTCTGATTCTTGGAGCTGTATTGAATCTAATGTTTGATTTTTTTTAAAAAGCAACAGACTACGCACAGTAAACGGCTTGGTTTTTAGATGCAGACGGTTCCCTATTATTTCAGCTTTTTTTGTTGGAAATCGAGTGGAATCTTGAATTGAATAGCCAAAAGGATCGTAAGTTTCAATATGAATATTTCGGATGATTTTACCCTGAAATTTCTCAAAATCATATTCTAAATCAGGTTGCTTAATGGCTTGTACTTGTGTATTTACGTTTGCTTTCTTACTGCGAAACAATAATTTGTGTAATTGTCGAGTCAATTTTCCTTTTTTAGAAAACTCTTCAATTTTTTCCATCTGTTGATGGGTCGTTGAAATACTGTCTGTTTCTTGTGCATAAGTACTCCAACAACAAGTGAAAAGAAATATTATAATACATACACAATTTTTCAAGACTCGTTATTTTGCAGCGGTAAATTACTGAAACATTTTTTTATAAATCAGCTTTTAAGTATTAATTTCTAAATCCTTGATGTAATCTTCATATTCGTAGAAGAAAAGCTCGAACTGTGTCATGGATTCAGAAAAAAAATCGTAAATAGTATCCCAAGTTTTTTTATTGTTTACACTTACTTTCTGATCGATATCTACCCAAATCCGACTGATACACTTTCCATTAGGAAGATAGTAATTTCTCTCAAAAATTGCCTCTGAAAGGTATTCCTCTAATAATATCTTTTTTAAAGATTCTATTTTTTCGTAATAGATTTTTCTTTTTTCTTCACTTTTTGGTTCAATTTCAAGTGCAACTTGAGCGGTTTTATTATCAACATAAAACTTAAAAGAGACGTCTTTTATTTTTGTACGATGCAACAACCATTTTCGAGGGTATTTTTCGGCAAAACCAATCCAGAATTCTTTTTTTATTTTCAGTGCTTCTTCTTTACTAAACATTGCGTATCTTTATCAATCCAAATTATTTTTCATGCTTTTTGAACAGTTATTAAATCGGCTTAATGCCCTAGTGGAACAGCCTTTATTTGCCCTTGATGCCCACCTAAAAATGGCACCGCTTGAGCGTGTTCAATATCTTCAAAATTACGATTATTCTATACATAATCCTAAATCATCTGCCGTTTTAAGTTTATTTTATCCAAAAAATGAAAGAGCATACTTGCTTTTAATTGTTCGTGCCTCTTATCCTGGCGTACATTCTTCTCAAATTGCTTTTCCTGGTGGAAAAAAAGAAGCAGGAGATATCGACTTAATGTACACTGCATTAAGAGAAACAAATGAGGAAGTAGGAGTAAAGATGTCTGAGGTAAATATAGTGAAACAATGGAGTGATATTTACATTCCGCCAAGCAATTTTATAGTATCGCCTTTTATGGGAATCATCGAACATAGACCACAGTTTATTTTGCAAGCCGAAGAAGTTAGTGATGTGATTGAATTGCCCGTTTGTGATCTTTTAAACGATCAGTTGATTCAAAATATAAAAATGAGTACTTCTTATTCAAAAAACATCGATGTTCCAGCGTTTGTAATTGAAAAACACATTGTTTGGGGGGCAACCGCTATGATTTTAAGTGAAATTAAAGAAAGTTTAAAAGCAGTACTTTAAGTTGGATTTTCTCTTTATTCAAGATTATTTAAACGTTCCAATAACTCTCGGATGATTTCGTCTTTTTCTCTGAGACGTTCTTCGTATTGTTCGATGAGCTTCTCGTAAAGGTGACTTATCTGCGTAAATTCATCGCTATGTTGGAGTTGATGAACAATAACATTTTCTTTATTAACCAATTCTTCTGGGGTGATTTCAAAAATATCACATAACGATCGGATGTGGTTTGCCCAAGAATAACTTTTTCCACTTTCAATACGAGCATATGATGATTGCGAAATGAACAATCTGTTTGCAACTTGCTCTTGTGTAAGTTTTCTTTCTTTACGCAATTCTAAAATTTTTTTTCCGATATTTTTCGCTACGTTCATTTTTTATTAATGGGTGTTAAATCAAAATTAAGTATACTCATTAGACAGTAAATGACAAAAAAAGTCACATTTAAAAGGAGTTTTATTTTAATTCTGCATGAAGTTATTCATTTTGTGAATAAAGCTTTTGGATTCATTTAGTTGTAAATTATTAAAAATAAGTCTAATTGTTTAGTATATTTATTGATTATTTAACTGTTTTATAATGTAGTTTAAACTAATAAATTACATTGCTAATTAGGATCAACTTTGTGCGAAACTAGATTTATTGTTTCTGGCAAGATCCTAAAAAGTTTTAAAAATCCTTAAAAACAAAGTTGATTTTGTACCTTTGTAACTATTAAAAATAAAAGATGGGATTGTTTAAAAAAGATCCGTTCGGACATATAGTATTCATCAAAAAATGGCTGATACGCCTGTTTGGTTTTTTAACGCATCAGCGTTACAAAGGCTTTAACGAACTTAAAATAGACGGTTCTGAATTCATCAAACAACTACCTGATAAAAATGTACTTTTTATATCTAATCATCAAACGTATTTTGCAGATGTAACCGCGATGTTTCATGTTTTTAACGCCAGCCTGAAAGGGAGAATAGATAGTATTAAAAACATTATGTATATCTGGAATCCCAAACTAAATATTTATTACATTAGTGCTAAAGAAACGATGAAATCTGGTATTTTACCTCGAATACTTGGTTATACAGGTGCGATTACAGTAGAGCGAACTTGGCGTGAAAAAGGTAGAGATATTACGGAAAAAAAAGCAGTCAATCCCAATGACACCGAAAATATTAAAAAAGCTTTAGAAGACGGTTGGGTAATTACTTTTCCACAAGGAACTACTAAATCTTTTAAACCTGTACGCAAAGGAACAGCTCATATCATTAAAGAACATCAACCTATTGTAGTACCCATTGTAATTGACGGTTTTCGCCGATCGTTTGACAAAAAAGGTTTGTGGCTGAAAAAGAAAGGGATTTTACAGACATTTACGATAAAAGAACCCTTAGAAATAGACTACGAAAAAGAAACAATTGAAGAAATTGTAGAGAAAATTGAATTTGCAATTGAACAGCATCCTTCCTTTTTAAAAGTAATTCCAACAGAAATACTTGAAAGTCATGAAAAACTGAATAATCAAAGACAATTTAGAGTTGATAATTAATTGAATTGCCTTTTTAAAAGGCGTTTAGCGGAATATTTATTCCCAATGAAAAAGTAAATCCTTTTATAGGTTTTAAGTCTGTTTTAGTTTTTATATCGAATCCATAACCAAATCCAAATTCCACAATTGTAGCTACCGACAATCCTATTTTAGGAGTTAAAGTGTATGGAGTAAGCTCGGCTTCTGTAAAGGGAACAATTAAATTATTAAAGGTAGGGTAGAGTGTAAAACTGCCTTCGGGTATAACTATAAATTTATTTCTTGAATGACCTAATTGAGCGTTGACTTCTAGTTTTATACCTACTGCATTATTCGCTATTGGTTGTAAATAATAGCCCCCAATTTTTAACCAGTTTCCAGCTTGTGTTTGATAGGAAATAGTTGGTCCTAAGATGAAATCTTGTGCTTGTGAAAAGGTAGGAAAGCCTAGTAGTATGAGTAGGATAATTTTTTTCATTCTTAGCTGAAATTAAACAGTTTTTAAAGTTTAAGTTGCATAATTAACGCAACTTAAACTTTAAAAAAATAGATTATATCGCATCTATGATTGCAGTAAAGTCTGCTACATTCAATGCTGCACCTCCAATCAAACCACCGTCAACATCGGGTTGCGATAAAATTTCTTTTGCATTTGTTGGTTTTACACTTCCTCCATAAAGAATGCTAACATTTTCAGCTACACCAGTATAATGATGAGCAATTTGTTCACGAATGAATTGGTGCATTTCCTGAGCTTGTTCTGGCGTGGCGGTTTCACCAGTGCCAATTGCCCATACAGGTTCATAAGCAATTACAATATTATTCCAAGCCTCTTTTGGCAAATGAAATAAAGCGTCTTTTAACTGGTAATAAACAACATTTTGAAATTGCTTGTTTTTACGATCTTTTAATTCTTCACCAACACAAAAAATGACGCGCATCTTATGACGTAAAGCAGTATCGACTTTGCTAGCTAAATTTCCAGAGGTTTCTTTAAAATAAAGTCTGCGTTCAGAATGACCTAAAATCACGGTATTTACACCGATACTTGTCAACATTTCGGCTGAAATTTCTCCTGTAAAAGCCCCGCCTTCAGCTTGGTGCATATTTTGAGCTGCCACTGCAATATTGGTGCCTTCTAAAATTTGTGAAGCCAACATTAAGTTTGTAAATGCCGGTGCTACAACAACTTCTGCTTGTTTTCCTTCTGGCATTTCATTGATTAAATCATTCAAAAAAGTAGCTGTGTCTTGAGCATTCTTGTGCATTTTCCAGTTTCCAGCAATAATTTTATGTCTCATAGTTTAAGGATGTAATTTTTCTAATGTATCAATTAAAAGTGAATCATTGGCTACAATTGCTTTTTTCAGGGCAATGTTTCCTTGAGCATCGGCAACGATGTAACGAGGAATCCAATCTAAATTAATAGATGCACCAAATTCACCTTTCATTGTTTCTTCTAAATAATAATGGTCGCCAACTAATTCGTATTTTTCGATTGCGTTTAACCATTTATCTTTGCTTCGATCTAAAGATAGAAAAACATAAGCAGTTTCAGGGTATTTTGCTTGTAATTCTTTCAATTCAGGAAAGCCTTTGATACAATCTGGACACCAAGAAGCCCAAACATCAATCACTATTGGACGACCTTGGTGTTGTTTTAAAATATCTTGAAAACTAATTTTATTACCCTTTAAATCATCAAATTCTTTGTTTAAAGTGATCTGACTAAAAGGTTCATTTTCCTGATCATTGATGGTTGTTTCCACGTCTATATTTTGTTTTTCACTTGTAGGTGTGTTTTGAGTTTCTCCATTCGACTTTTTCGTACAGCTAACAATACTAAATGTTAAAGCTGTGATTATTAACAAGGTCTTCTTCATCTTATTTTAATTTTATTCGCGGATCTAAATACGCATATATCAAATCCACTAAAATTGTTATGATCACAAAGGTAGTTGCAATTACAATTACAGCTCCCATAATTACAGGTAAATCTAAATTGTTTAATGCATCTACGATTTCTTTTCCTAATCCGTTCCAGCCAAAAATATATTCTACAAAAACTGCACCAGCAAGCAAAGATGCAAACCAACCAGAAATGGCTGTAACTACAGGGTTTAAAGCGTTCTTTAACGCATGGCCTACAATAATTTTGTAGGTAGACAAACCTTTTGCTTTTGCCGTTCGTATGTATTCTTGGTTCAAAACCTCGAGTAATGAATTACGCATCAATTGAATAACAACTGCTAATGGACGAATTCCTAAAACAACTGCCGGTAAGATGCTGTTTTTTAGCGACAAATGTACTCCTTCTCCAAAGTCGTCTACTTCATACAAACTTCCTGTCATGTTTAAGTGTGTGTAATCGTGCAGCACAAAACCAAAAATCCAAGCAAACAAAATTGCACTGAAAAAAGAGGGAATACTCATTCCTAAAGTACTTACAAATGCAATAACCCGATCAAATAAACTATTTACATTTAGAGCAGACAAAACTCCTAAAATCAAACCAATCAACATAGCAATTCCAATTGCAAAAACAGCTAAAAATACCGTGCTTGGTAATGTGTGTGCAATAATCGCTGTTACTTTTTTGCCATTTTTTTGAAAACTCTCTCTTAAGTAAGGTATTTTCAATACAACTGAATATTTTTCAGTGGAAAACAATAAGTTTCCACCGTATTTTTCCTCGGTATAAAACGTATAATGTGTGGCATCGTTTTTATGGACTGAGAGTGGAGACAAATCATTTAAATAATAAAAATATTGGTTCAGTAAAGGCTGATCAAAGCCGTATTTTTTCTTGATTAGCGCTAGTTGTTCAGAGTTTTCATTTTGATCCAACATCATCCGTGCAGGATCTCCCGGTAAGATGTTGAACAATATAAATACCACTGTAATCACACCAAAAAGTGTGAAAAAGGAATAGCTTAATTTATTTAAAAAATACCTAAACAAGTTTTTAATTATTTTTTGATGTTCAATTTATCAACATCATTCCAGTGTTTTTTATCAGTAATAACGCCGTATTCTAAAGTCACGTAACTTGGGTTGGCGCGTTCAATAGTTTTAAGTGTAGTACCGTCGCAAAAATAAAAGTCTAAATCTAAGTTGTATTGTGTTTTAAGCGCTTCGATTTTGTTGCGGTCTGTTGCCGTCAAACCAATAATTTCATAACCAGCTTCTCTAGCTTTATTTACTGTTTCATTAATAGTTTCAAGGCCTTTTTCACTCGATTTATTCAAATCGTAGGCAACTATTAATAATGCTTTTGGTGCTGCCAAAACTTCTGGAGTATAATCTTGACCTTCTAATTCCATAGTTAAATCATGAATAGAAGGTTCGTAACCTTTTTGAATCAGACGTTCTTCTCTTGCTACAAATTCAGCTCCTTCGGGAAGTTGTCCCAGTTCTTCCATTTTAAAATCTTTGTTTACACCGTCTACGTTATAAGTAAAAACAATATCATAAATAGCTTTAGGTGCTCCTTCTGGAATTTCCATTGCTTTTTGGATGTCTGTTCCCACTTTATAAGCTCTGAAATCTAAAAAAGGTAAGTGGTTTAATACCTGATATCCCATGAAAATACATACAACTAAAGAAGCAAAAGTAATGCTCGCATTTGAAACTTTACTGAATAAAGGTTGAATGTATTTCTGACCGATGAATAAGATGCCGATTAAAACTAATAAAATTACATCTTTATAAAAAGATTGCCAAGGAGTTAATGGAATTGCATCTCCAAAACAGCCACAATCAGTTACTTTGTTAAAGTAGGCTGAATAGAAAGTTAAGAAGGTAAAGAAAACAGTCATCAACAGCAAGAGCGTTAGCGTAAATCTTTTGAAATAGCCCAATAGCAACATTACCCCTAAAACAACTTCGACGATCACTATGATTAAAGCTAATTGAAGAGAATAATCTTGTAAAAAAGGTAAATTAAATACTGTTTCAGAAAAGTACTCGTCTAATTTAAATGAAAATCCTACGGGATCGTTCAATTTTATTAGACCTGAAAAAATAAAAAGTACTCCAACAAATAATCTGCAAAAATGGGTTAAAAATCTCATAAGATATGGTTTTAATTATTAGCAAAATTCATTAAAATTAAGGCAAAAACAGCATAGTTAATGATGTCTTGATAATTGGCGTCTATCCCTTCGGAGACTAAAGTTTTTCCTTGATTGTCTTCGATTTGCTTAATACGAAGCAATTTTTGTAAAATGATATCTGTGTGCGAACTAATTCTCATTTCTCTCCAAGCTTCGCCATAATCATGGTTTTTGTTGAGCATCAGTTCTTTAGATATTGCAAAATGTTTGTCGTAATATTCAACAGCTTGTTCTTGAGATAAATCGGGTTGATTGGCCACACCAAGTTCCATCTGAATTAACGCCATTAAACAGTAATTGATAATTCCAATGAACTCAGAGGATTCGTCCTCGTCAATTTTTCTTTCTTGATTTTCTTGAAGAGACCGAATTCTAGATGCTTTAATATAAATTTGATCTGTAAGTGACGGCAATCGTAGGATGCGCCAAGCTGCCCCATAGTCGTGCAGTTTTTTTATATACAGGTTTCGACAAATCGAAATTATTTGGTCATATTGTTCAGAAGTATTTTTCATTGACGTAAATTTGTTCAAAAATAAGATTTTTTAAGTACACAGCAAAAAGAATAGTCTCTCAATGACCAATCAATTAACTATGATTATTTGTGTTTTATTGTTGTAAGAGGTTAAGTTTTTGGTATTTAATATTTTAGTAATTTAAAGGCTTTAAAATGACGATAAATTGTAATGGAGTATTGATCAATTTAGATGAACCAAAAGTAATGGGAATTTTAAACATTACTCCAAATTCTTTTTTTGACGGCGGAAAACATCAGCAACTTCAATCAGGTCTGCATCAAGCGGAAAGAATGTTGCTTGATGGTACGACGATTATCGATATTGGAGCTTATTCTACAGAACCTTCTGCTCCTTTTGTTAGCGAAGAAGAAGAGTTGAAACGAATGATTCCTTTTGTAAAAGAGGTGGTTTCTAATTTTCCCAATGCAATTTTATCGATTGATACCTTTCGGGCAGAAGTAGCACGACAAGCTGTGGAAGAAGGTGCGCATATTATCAACGACGTTTCAGGTGGACAATTAGACGATAAAATGTTGGAAACGGTAGGTCGTTTTCGAGTTCCTTACATATTGATGCATATGAGAGGAACACCACAAACCATGCAAAAACTAACTGATTATGAAAATTTGGTAAAGGAAATGATCTTTTATTTTTCCGAGAGAATTTCAATGGCTCGTAAAGTTGGGATCAATGATGTGATTATTGATCCAGGGTTTGGTTTTTCAAAAACATTGAATCAAAATTATGAATTATTGTCGAAGCTCGAATTATTTAAAAGTCTAGAAGTTCCTTTATTGTCGGCACTTTCAAGAAAATCTATGATTTATAAGTTTTTTGATTATACTCCTCAAGAAGCACTAAATGCAACATCGGTTTTAAACACGATTTCGCTAATCAAAGGAGCCAAATTATTAAGAGTGCACGATGTAAAAGAGGCTGTAGAATGTGTAAAATTATATTTGAAAACATATGAAAACAAAAATATTTAGTGTTTTACTGGGAGCTTTATTACTATTTTCCTGTAACAAAAAAGAAATGAAAATTAGTCGATCGGATTATTCGATTCAGACAGAAGTTCACGATTTTAGTCCTGCTTATATGACTCATGATAAAGGGAAAGCTAAGTTGAACAAAAACAATCTTATTGGAAATACTCATTGGATTCTTTTAGTAGAAAGAGACTTGAATCTAGAGAATATAGCACCTTTTTTACAAGAATTGACCGATAAAAAGCATAAAAAAGGGGGAATGCACGAAGACACCAAACACATTTATTTCATTTACAGCGATACGTTGCACAAAGCAAATGCATATGTGCAACTGCCATTTAAAAAAGTGGTTTTGGAAGTCTTAGAGAATAAAGAAGATCTTGTTTTTGTATCAAATACTGATGTTGTCGACAATTTAAAAATACATGACCAGCAACCAATATCTTTTGATAAAAACATGAGTGTTGAAACTTTTGTAAATATTCTGATTGAACTAGAAAAACAAGGAGTTTCAGAGAAAATAAACGAAGCGATTTATATTTATTAAAAAGTAATTTTAAAGATAATAAATCACTTATGTAGGGTTCTATATGCAGTGAATTTTAAATAAAAAAAAGAGGCTACCTTTTCGGGCAGCCTCTTTTTGTATTTAGTTTTTCAAGTGTTTATCCAAGAACTGTTCTTGTTCCCAAAGCAAATGCAAAATGTTTTCTTTTGCAACATAGCTGTGACTTTCTTTTGGTAGAATTACCATTCTCACAGGTGCTCCTAAACCTTTCAACGCTTGGAAATAACGTTCTGTTTGTAGCGTAAAAGTACCTGGATTATTATCTGCTTCACCGTGCACCAACAGCATTGGTGTTTTCATTTTGTTTGCAGTCATAAATGGAGACATGGTGTTGTAAATCTCGGGAACTTCCCAATAATTACGTTGTTCTCTCTGAAAACCAAAAGGGGTCAAGGTACGGTTATAAGCTCCAGAACGAGCAATACCACAAGCAAATAAATTACTGTGCGATAATAAATTAGCAGTCATAAATGCTCCGTAAGAATGTCCGCCAACACCCACACGGTTGCGGTCGATGTATCCTAATTTATCAACTGCGTCAATAGCTGCTTCGGCATTCATAACTAATTGCTCAATAAAAGTATCGTTTGGTTCTTCTTCGCCTTCACCCAAAATAGGAAACGCCGCATCGTCTAAAACTGCATAACCCTTAGAAACCCAATAAACAAATGAACCGTAGTATGGGAAAGTAAATTCATTCGGATTGGCAGAGGTTTGTCCAGCACTGTTTCTGTCTTTGTATTCAGTAGGATAAGCCCAAATCAACAATGGTAATTTTTCTTTCGGATTCTTTAAGTCGTAGCCAGCAGGTAAATAAAGTGTTCCAGACAATTCAACACCGTCTTTTCTTTGATATTTGATTACCTCTTTGTGAACGTCTTTAATACTTTCAAAAGGATTTTTATTAAAGGTAATTTGTTGTAAACCTTTTCTGTTTTTAATATTTCTGAAATAATAATTTGGATATTCAGTTGGTGATTGAATATTAACTAAAATCTCTCCTTTATTTATATCGATTATTTCTGAAATCGATTCAATTCTGTCTTTGAAAGTAGATTGATACAATCGATTTGTTTTTAAAGTATTTAAGTCCAATTCATCAATAAACGGAAATTGACCTTCTTGACTGTGTCCATCACCAATTAAAAACAATTTATTGTCTTCTTTTTGTAATATATAACGTCCAAATTCATTCTTTTTCGTTTGAAAACTTCCTGGATTACTATATATGTCTTGGTAATTTCTATCCCAAATTACTTTTAAATCACTTTTTTTAGTTGGATTGAATAAATAAGTTTTAATATTTCTAGTGTCGTACCATTGATCATAAACAATAGCTGTTTCACTGTCACCCCAAGAAATACCTCCAAATCTTTGTGGGGTTTTAGTCAATAATTCAGGTGCTTTGTTAAAAGGTGCTTTCCAAGTGTAAAGTGCATCTCTGTGGGCCACTTCATTTGCTGGATCTCCTTCGTCTAATGCTTCTACAAAAAACAATGTTGCAGGTTCATCAGTACGCCAATTCATACTTCTTTTCCCTTTGCGAACTGCCATAAATCCTTTTGGCATTATTTCGTTCAAAGGAATTTCATTTACAGTTTTTATTGCAGTTCCCTTTGTATTATAAACTACGGTTTTCATTGGAAAACGATTTAATGGAACCAAATATGAAAATGGCTTTTCGATCGTAGTTAACATGAGGTAATTGCCATCGGGCGAGAATGATTTTCCGGTGAATAAATCGGCTCCTTTAAATAAGGTTTTTTTTCCATCAAGAGCGATGGTATAAATTTCTGAAGTTATGATGGTTTCAAAATTAGCTTCATCCGTCTTATTTTTCAATAAATCTTGGTAAGTTCTGTTTTGAGAAACCACTCCACCTTCTGCTGTGGAAACAATTGGACCTGCAGGAATTGCTTTTTCAGGATCAATCAAATCCGGACGATTTGAAGGAATTACATTAATAAGTAATTGTCTGCTGTTTCGGTACCAAGTAATTGGATTGCCTAAATTGGCATTCAAAATTGCTTCAGTTAATTTTTTGGCCGTAGCAGTTTGTAAATCTAAAATCCAAAGCTCATTTCCAGTTTTTGTGGTGTTGGTAAAAGCTAATTTTGTTTCATCGGGAGCCCAAATTAAATTACTGATCAGCGGATTTACCGGAAGACCTTTTACTTGTGTTTCCTCTTGTTCATTAACTTTCTTAACCTTTAGATTGTTGATAAATGAAGCTGTGCTTGAGATGTTGGTGTTCGGATTAATTCGCAAACCACCCAAACGCAGTTCGTCTTGGTTGAGTTCTGGTAACGATTTGTAAGTATTTCTGTAGCTTAAAATCATCCATTGTTTATCGGTGGTCATCGATACCGAAGGTGCCCGTTCAAAATCGGCTAATTGTAAAATTTCTTTTGAAGGCTTTTGATAGGAGATGTTCTCTTGTCCATTCATCATAGGCGATGTCGCTAGGATTAATGCTAATAAAGTTGTTTTGAAATAGTTCATGTGTTTCAATTTTTACAAAAATAGGTAAATAATTCCATATCCTATATTTTTGTTATTAGCAAATATGGTGAGTTCAAAAATAAAAAGTAAATTTGCTAGTATTGATTTTTTTTAAACATAAGATATATGTATCACTCAAAAATAACCGGACTCGGTTTTTACGTTCCAGAAAACGTGGTAACTAATGATGATCTGGCCCAAATAATGGATACGAATGACGAATGGATTCAAGAGCGAACTGGCATAAAAGAACGTCGTCATGTAGTATTAGAAGAAGACTCTACTTCAGGTATGGCTTTAAAAGCCTCAAAAATTGCTATAGAACGCTCAGGATTAGATAAAAACGATATAGATTTCATCATTTTTGCCACTTTAAGTCCAGATTATTATTTTCCTGGACCTGGTGTTACTTTACAGAAGGATTTGGGTATCAATACGGTAGGTGCATTAGATGTTCGCAATCAATGTTCTGGATTTATTTATGCTATTTCCGTTGCTGACCAATTCATTAAAACAGGAATGTACAAGAACATCTTAGTTGTTGGTTCTGAAATTCACTCAAAAGGATTGGATATGACTACGCGCGGACGTGGAGTTTCTGTCATTTTTGGTGATGGGGCAGGAGCTGCTGTATTATCTAGAACAGAGGATTTGCAAAAAGGAATTCTATCTACTCATCTGCATTCTGAAGGCGCTCATGCAGAGCATTTGGCTTTGGTTGCTCCAGGTATGGGCAAACGTTGGGTCACGGATATACTGAAGGATAATGATCCGAATGATGAATCGTTTTATCCTCATATGAATGGACAATTTGTTTTTAAAAATGCAGTGGTTCGATTTTCTGAAGTTATTAACGAAGGATTGGAAGCGAATGGATTATCGATAAACGACATTGATATGTTGATTCCACATCAAGCCAATTTAAGGATATCACAATTCATTCAGCAAAAATTTAAGTTAAATGAAGATCAAGTTTATAACAATATAATGAATTACGGAAACACTACTGCCGCTTCTGTTCCAATTGCACTTACCGAGGCTTGGGAAAAAGGAAAAATTAAAGAAGGCGACTTGGTTGTTTTAGCAGCTTTTGGTAGTGGATTTACATGGGGAAGTGTAGTAATTCGTTGGTAATATTTTAATTTTTTTATATATTTGATGTAAAATAAAACTATGAAAAAGCAGAGAGTACAAAATACGGGACAAGCACGTTTGTTTAAAAATCCTTTTTTGGAACTACTAACCAAAGGACATCCCGCGATTAGTTGGGGGATTCATTTACCACTTCTAATTTATTGTTTTTATTATGGCTATAGTCGTCACGAAATTCCGCTTACATCCATGTTCGGGATTTCTGTGTTTGCTTTATTCTTTTGGACATTTTTTGAATATCTAGCCCATCGATATATTTTTCATCTCATCAGCGAAAAGCAAAGTTTACAAAAATTTGCCTATATAATGCACGGGAATCACCATCATTATCCTAAAGATAAGACAAGGTTGTTTATGCCGCCTGTTCCAAGTTTAATTATAGCAGGTGCTATTTTTGGAGTTTTGTACATTATATTGAGAGCCTATGCTTTTGCTTTTTATCCAGGTTTTATCTTGGGCTGGCTCCTTTATGCTTCTATGCACTATTTAATTCATGCAATAGAACCTCCATTCAAATTCCTACAGCCATTGTGGCGCAACCATCATTTACATCATTACCGTAATGAAAATTTAGGTTTTGGTGTAAGTAATACTTTTTGGGATAAAGTTTTTGGAACGATGTTCGATTTTAAAAAGGATCGGATTGATCGAAAAAAAAGTCAGGAATTAATGTTTGATAAAGAAGAGTAGCTAGAAGTTTTAGTTTATAGATTCCTTATCTGCTCGAATTTTTATCATTGATTCCGTCTCAGCTATTATAATGTAGATACATTTCCATAGTTTAATTTCTCCAAAAAGGTTTTTTTACCACCTTGTACCAATTAATTTACTATATATATAGGAGTAGTTAACAAAAGGCAATTTTTTGGAATATTTTTTTAAACTTTAGAATTCCTTTTTAAGGGCAGTAATGGTGCAGTTTTATTCCTATTTGCTTTAAAATTCGAATTTTTTTCATGTTCTAAGTTGTTGCTTGATAATTGATTAAAAAATAACATTAA
>Ga0265293_10001583_pt1 | contig 48998 bp, 49 predicted proteins | sample Munlanlewell138R_FD_192505 | JGI IMG/M metagenome (GOLD analysis project Ga0265293, IMG submission 192505) | Leachate microbial communities from a municipal landfill in Southern Ontario, Canada - Leachate well 138R | ecosystem: Engineered > Solid waste > Landfill > Unclassified | place: Canada... | reverse complement strand
CCAACGCTTATCGGCTTATGTATTTTATTAATCTTAAAGCATCGCACGAATATTGAGCGGCTTCAAAAAGGAACAGAATCAACGATTAGTTGGATAAAATAAAAGAAAATGAATAACAAAAAAAAGAGGATATTAAGTCCTCTTTTCTTTATGTTTTTTTATTGTTGTTTCATGCCGCGCATAATTTCACGTACTTGTTTTTCACTTGGCTTGCGTCCCATCATGGTGAGCATGGCGCGAATTTGTTTTTCACTGATCGGCGGATTTTTCTTTAATTGATCTTGGAATACTTTCCGACTAATGAAAAAGCCCGCGACGCCACCTAAAATAAGTGTGAAGACCGCAAGTCCGACCGCTGCCCATACGTTCATCGTTAGGCGCGTCCGTCGTAACTTCCGTCAACCGTTTTGACAGTAATTACTTCCCCTTCTTCAATAAAAAGTGGCACTCTGATGCGTAGCCCGGTTTCTAAAACCGCGTCTTTAGTCGCGTTAGTGACGGTGTTACCTTTAACCCCTGGCGCACATTCAGTAATTTTTAAATTTACTTTTGGGGGCAAGGTTAAACCAAGGATTTCCCCTTCATAACTTGCAATTTCGACTTCACTATTTTCGACCATGAAGTTTAGTTCCCAAGTTAAAGAACTTTTGTTTAGTTCAATTTGTTCATAAGTATCAATGTTCATAAACACTAAAAGATCGCCACTATCGTAGAGATATTGCATCTTTTGTTTACTAATACTTATGCGGTCAATTTGATAACCGCTGTTATAGGTTTGTTCAGTAATCGCGCCACTTCTTACATTTTTAACTTTAAGCTTGGCCACCATTTTACGCATGGCTGTCTTATTAAGTAAAATGTCAAGGACGTGATAAATTTCGCCACCTTCGACGAAATAATTACCGGGTCTTAATTCTGTTACGTTAACCATAAACGAACCCTCCTTTACTTAGTTTTTACCGTTTTTCGCGATGAATTGTTTGTTTGTTGCACCGGGGGCAATATTTTTTCTTTTCAATCCGTTCGGGATTAGTCTTTTTATTTTTGCTAGAAAGATAGTTTTCTTCTTGGCATTCGGTGCAGCGTAATTGAATATTTACTCTCATAGTATTTTTTTCTCCTCTAATTGCTTGTATATAATATCATAGTTTATGTCTATTATTAAGAGATATTATATATGTCTATATAATTATTCTTCCCCTAGACGCGCTTTTAAGTTTGGATCATGCTCTTTTTGCTTAATCATGGCAATTTCTAACTTATAGGGGGCGTTACCAGCGACATATGGGGTTTCTAATATTTTTGGTAAGTGGCGAAGTTTCGGGTGATAGATGACATTTAATAACGTATTAAAACCAATCGTCCCAAACCCAATGTTTTCATGACGGTCTTTGCGCGCTCCTAAACTATTTTTTGAATCATTGACATGGATGACTTTTAAGTAAGATAAGCCGATTACACGGTCGAATTCTTCAAGTAAACCGTCAACATCACTGACGTCATAACCAGCGTCATTAACGTGACACGTATCAAGGCACACACCAATTTGCGCTTTATTATTGACGCCATCAATTATTTGTTTAAGTTCTTCAAAGGTGCGGCCAATTTCTGTTCCTTTACCAGCCATTGTTTCTAAGGCAATCGTCGTACCACTTTCGTCATTATCTAAAACGAGATTGAGCCCTTCGATAATTTTATTAATTCCCGCTTCCACCCCTGCACCGACGTGGGCTCCTGGGTGTAAAACGACATTTTTAATGCCAAAAGCGGCGACTCTTTTTAATTCTTCACTTAAAAAAGAGACGGCAAGTTCAAAAGTTTCCGGTTTTACGGTGTTGCCTAAATTAATAATATATGGGGCGTGGGCGACAATGTTATTGACATCTAACCCTTTTTCTTTTAAATATTTTAGTCCTTCTTCCGCGTGCATCCGACTTGTCGGGACACGTACCGTATTTTGCGGGGCACCAGTGTAAATCATAAACGTATTTGCCCCATAACTTAAAGCTTCATCGATCGCTCCTAAGTAATAACGGGGGCCACTCATGCCGACATGACTACCAATAATTAATGTATCCATTGCTTCCTCCTTATTTCTTTTTTGCACGTTGCTCCTTAATTGATTTCTTAATTGTTTGCTTTTTATGGAACCATTTTACTTTCGCAACGGCTTCTTTTACTTTTTTCTTATAACGGGGCCGTACTTTTTTCGTCTTTGTAGCGGCAACCGTCTTTTTAATTTTAGTTTCTAGTGCTTGTTTTTCCGGCGTTAGTGCTTTTTTAGAGCGCTCTTTCTTTTGTACTTCGATAAATTCACCCTTTTTATAGGCTAAAGTTTTAAAACTTACGCCGAGCGCTTCGACTTTTTCGACAATGGGTAAATCATCGTGATCAAAAAGCGTATAGGCTTCACCTTCATTTTGATTACGTCCGGTGCGACCAGCGCGGTGGAAGTAAAATTCTAAATCAAAGGGGAAACTTAAACTTAATACGTGACTAACATCGGCAATATCAATGCCCCGAGCGGCGATATCACTTGCGACAACAATTTGAAATTCATTATTTTTAACGCGGCGAAACATTGCTTTCCGTTTACGATTATCTAATTCACCCGTTAAAAGACCAATTTTTTGCCCTTTAGCGCTTAAATGCTCATATAAGGCTAAAACATCTTTATTGGTCGAGCCAAATATGAGTAATAAGTATGGGTTAAAACGTTTAATAAATGCTTCAACGACTAAAAAACGGTCTTGATGATGAACATCAATTAAATAGTGAGTTACTGTTTCACTCGTCTTATCTTTTTTATCAATATCAATCACACTTCTAACGCCAGTTTTAAATGTGACAAGATTTGCCAGTTTTTGCGGTATTGTCGCGGAAAATAGTTGAATTGTTTTTGCATCAATGACATTTAATGTTTCGCTTATGACGTCATAAAAGCCTGAATCTAAGAGCATATCCCCTTCATCAAGGATGACAGTATGTACACTTTTAAAGCTTGTTACGTCTTCATTTATTAATAAATCTTTAAAACGGCCTGGCGTCGCAATAAGGAGGGCGGGTTTATTGCTTAAACGGTCGCGATGCCTTGTCTTTTCTAACCCCCCAGCGAGTAGTAAAACATCAATATTGCGGTAATCTTTATTAATTTGCTGCGTAAAATCATATATTTGACGCGCGAGTTCGCGGGTGGGCGCTAAAATGACGGCTTGAATACCACCCTCTTTCGTTAATCTTGATAATAAAGGAATAAGAAAACTATGGGTTTTCCCGCTGCCCGTCTTGGCTTTAACAATTAATGATTCCCCTTTTAAAGCAGGAGGAATAATCGCGGCTTGAACTTCACTCATTTGTAAATAACCGTGCTTATTTAAAACATCGACTAGTGTTTTTTCAATATTGTATTTACCAAATTCCATATCTTTTTCCTCCTATACTTACTATATAACTACTAATTAACCACTAATAAATAACTTTTAGCGGTTTTTAACGACTTTTGGTGGGGCTTCGTGCTCAATGGCAATTACTTCAAAGTTTGGATCAATACTTAAGAGCACTTCTTTCATTTTTGTAAGAAAGATATTTTCAACTTCATGCGGAACATCTAAATAATTGTATTGCGCATTTAAGATATCGCGCCGAACGTGATGCGGGGCGTCGCCACTAATATAGAGGTCATAGCCTTGTTCTTTAGCTACACTCCAACTACGGGAACCGCCGCCGCCAATAATGGCGACACTATTAATCTCTTCTTTTCCGCCGTCGACTAATAACCCATAAGGAACCTTTAATTTACTTAAAGCGTAACGGCAAAATTCATTTCGCGCCATTTTATAAGGTAGCGTCCCACCACGCGCCATTGGCGCTTTTTCTAATGGTTTAATATTTTCTAAACCAAGGGCCGCTGCTAAAGCATCGTTCATTCCATTTGGAGCTTCATCAAAGTTTGTGTGAATTGAATAAACCATAACGGGTAAACGGTCGATTCTAAGCGCTAAATCGCGTTTTGCCTCATCTTTTTTAAATACTTTACCGCGTGGCCCATAAATAAAGGGGTGATGGGTTAAGATTAAGTCGGGGTTATAACTTAAAGCTTCATCGACAATAATATCGTCAAGATCAAGGAGTAACACAATTTTATTAATGTGTTTAACCTTTTGTCCCGCCATAAAACCGACGCGGTCTTTATTTTTAGTTGCAATACGGCGCGGATATAGGCGCCCCAGTTTGGTTAAAAGTTTTCGTGTTTCCATTATGATTCATCCTCAACTTTAATTGCTTTTTCGATTTGTTTTTGCATTTCCAGTAATTCTGAGCGTTTCTTTTGGTCTAATTCAACGTTTGTTAGTAAATCATTATTACGGTCATATACTTGTTGCCACTTATTAAGGAAAGGGGCGGACTTTTCCGCTAGATTAATCGCGCCAAATAAAGTTTCGACACCGCACACCGGGCACGGAGCGTTAATGGCCACCATTATTTCATAAAATTGCCCTTTATCTTCAATAACTTTTTCATTAACAATCGTAAAACCTAAAAAACTTAAAAGGCGCCGTAAATTTTGCTCGCCACCATTAGGCGCTAACACGAGTTTATTAATGCTTTCCAGCCGACTCGTATCCCGACTTAAGATTTCGCCAATGAGTTCGCCACCCATGCCAGCGATAACCACCGTATTAATATGGGGCGGTAAATCATTTAACCCATCTTTAAGCGCGACTTCAATTTGCCCGTTAAGTGGAGTGCCAATTTCTTTTTTAAGTCGATTGTATGGACCACTTTTATTTTCACTTGCGTAAACATAGGTGTGCCCAAGCTCATTTAAATATAGCGGTAATTTACCGTGATCGCTACCAATATCAGCGACAATATCATCACTACTTATAAACGCGGCTATTGCCGCTAAACGGGGTGAGAGCATTAATTATTATGCCCTCTTAATCCCTTGGTCCGTGATGGGTGACGGAGTTTTTTAATGGCTTTAGCTTCAATTTGCCGAATCCGTTCACGGGTAACGCCAAAGATTTTTCCAACTTCTTCTAAGGTACGTGGTTTATCATCATCAAAACCGTAGCGAAGCCGTAATACTTTCTCTTCGCGCGGCGTTAAAAATTCAGCCATATTTTCACGTAATTGGTCGTGTAAGATACTTTTACGGACAAAGTCGGTAGGCGATTCGTTATCTTTATCTTCGACAAAATCGCCAAGATGACTATCATCTTCTTCCCCAATTGGTGATTCTAGACTTACTGGTTCCATCGCAATGGCTTGAATTTCCCGAATGCGGGCTGGAGTAAATTCACGGAATGATTCACTTACTTCTTCGGCGGTTGGCATTCGCCCTAAGTTCATTTTTAATGTTTCAACATTGTCCATAATTTTGTTATAGCGAGCAGCGATATCTTCGGTAATCGCACTTTCATCGTTTAAAGCATGGAGCGCTAAGACTTCATTTACTTGTTCAACACTAAAGGTAATTAAAGCGTCACTTATTTCTTCAGGGGTTGCGTCACGGCCAAATTCTTGGGTTAGACGGCGTTGGGTCCGACTAATTTTATTAATCGTTTCCACCATGTGTACCGGAATTCTAATGGTCCGTGCTTGGTCAGCAATGGAGCGGGTAATACTTTGTTTAATCCACCATGTCGCGTAAGTTGAAAACTTAAAGCCTTTTGTATAATCAAACTTTTCTACCGCTTTCATGAGCCCCATATTTCCTTCTTGAATAAGGTCAAGAAGATGCATGTTTGTGCTAGAATATTTCTTTGCTTGATTAAAAACAAGCCGTAAGTTGCGGTTAATTAACTCTTCGCGCGCGTCCATATCGCCTTCTAATTTATAGCGACGGGCTAAGTTAATTTCTTCGTCAGCTTTCAGTAAGTTATAACGCCCCATCTCTTTCATGTAAAGCTTTACGGAGTCGGTTGTCTTTACTTCAAGTGAAGAAATAGTGCGCACTCTTTGGTCTTCTTCATAGTTTTCTTCTTCTTCGTCTTTAAAGGCATCACCAAAAGAGAAATCCGCTTCTTCATCATCTTCATCATATTCATCATCGTTTAAATCATCATCGATGTCATCAAGATCTTCGCCTTTAACAAATTTCGTAAAGTCAGGATCTTCTTCATCGTTTTCAATGTCACTTATAACGGTGATTTTATGATTTTTAAAATACGTAATTAGTTTTTCTAAATCACTTTCTTTTAAATCGAGATGGTTCGTAGCTTCCATAACATCGTCTTGATCAAGCGTATTGTTATTCTTTTTCGCTTCTTCAAGTAACATTTTCCGGACTTGCGGTAATGTTAAATACGTTTCTTCTTCTTCATCTTCGAATACGACATCTTCTAATTCTTCCATATCATTTACTATCTTTTTACTCATAAACTATAATCTCCTTTACTATTTACGTTTGTATTTCTTTATTAATTCTTTTTTGGCAATGACGTATTTATTCATCGCCACTGCATAGGCAGTTTCATCACTTGCGTCGAGTAACGCTTTTTCATGATTGCGCTCGAGAATGCGTAGTTCTCGTTCATACTGCAAAGTATTGTTAGCGTCATTTAAGACATCAATATCATAATTAACATCATCCATATTGGCTTCAATATCCATAATTTCTTGCGTATATTCAGAAATTTTCGCTTCATCTTCAAATCTTGTATTAATATCATTTAAGATTTCGGCAAAATTTACTTTTTGCGATGGCATTATTTCTTTTAAATAATTGGCAAGATATTTATGAATTTCATGGGTGAATATTTTGACATTAGCGTCAAAGTAAGCGCGGGCTTCGGGATAAACAAGCATTTGATAGAGAATAAATCGTTCCGCCTGGGTCACTTTATTTAATGTTTGCCGCAGCGGTAGTTTTTGGCTTACGGTAACAAATGCTTTTTGCTCCATATCCTTTTGCTGGCGCATTTTCGTATACATTTCATTTAAGATAATGCCGTTAAAGCCGCTAGAAGCGCTTAATCTTTCAATAAAGGCACTTACTTCGAGGCGACTATTAAGATGCAAGATCACATCTTTCATTACCGCAGTGACAAAACGCTTATTTGTTTCTATATCATCGCGTTTATTTGCACTTTCGTAATAAGTGAAAATAAAGTCTTCGCGCGCAATGAATGTATTAGCGGTTTGCGTTAACACTTCACTGCCGTGCTTTTTAAGGATGTCATCTGGATCTAAGTTTTCGTCATTGGGGCGGACAATTTTAAAGTCGATATCGTTCGACATTAAGTCTTTAATGACGCTAAGAGTCGCTATGCGTCCGGCGTTATCACTATCAAGAAACACGCGTACTTCTTTATTTAATAATTTAAGCATCGCAATTTGTTCTTTGGTAAAGGCGGTTCCCATTAAGGCGACCACACTTTTAATGCCAGCTTTATCTAAAGCGATAACATCAAGGAAGCCTTCCACTAAATAAACGTATTGAACGGCCATCAGTTCTTTAGCAAAGTGGTAGTTATATAACACTTTTGACTTAATAAAGAGTTTTGTTTCCGGTGAATTTACATATTTTGGCACATTTTTCTCATTACTTAAGGTACGCGCACTAAAACCAACACTTTGGCCGTCACTATCGGTTAAAGTAAAGATAATCCGCCCTTGATTACGGTCGTAACTCGTATCTAATTCACCACTTAAAACGCCAATATCTTCTAAAGTCTTTAACGAATGGCCCTTAGATTGCAAGAAGGCAATTGTTTCACGCCCATTAGCAGGTGCATAGCCTATGCGATACTTACTAAAGTCATTTTCGTTTAGGCCGCGTTTTAATAAATATTTCTTCGCAGCTTGCCCTTCTTCGGTTAAAAGCGTGTATTGATAATAAGCGACTAAATCATTCATCGCTTTAATAAGCGGCGTTTTTTCACTATCAATGGCACGAACAAAGACTGGTTTATCAAAAAAGTCACTTTTATAATTAACAATGCCCGCTAGTTTTTGCGCCGCTTCAAAATATGTTTTTTTCTCATAAAGTTGGATAAAGCGAATTGCATTACCACCCGTATGACATACGAAACAATTAAAAATTTGGCGCGTCGGGCTAATCATTAAGCTTGGATTACGATCATCGTGAAATGGACAAAGCGCTTGATAGTTTTGCCCTTGCTTTTGCACCGTAATGTAGCGTGAAATAATATCAACTATGTTGACATTCGCTAACAGTTCATCAAAAGGTTTGTTGTTGTTAATAAGCGTTTCTCCTAATTTATTACTATAAAACTACTATTTATATACTTTTGACCGTATATAGCCATTTAATTCACTAATTTTGATGCGGACTTGCGCCATTGAGTCCCGTTCACGAATAGTGACACTTTCATCATCCATTGTGTCAAAATCAATCGTTACGCAATATGGCGTTCCTATCGCATCTTGGCGCCGATACCGTTTACCAATTGATGCAGTTTCGTCATAGACAGCACTAAATTCTTTAACGACTTCTTTAAAGACGGTATGCGCCTTTTCACTTAGCTTTTTTTGTAGCGGCAAGACCGCGACTTGATAAGGTGCTAAATGGGGCGCGAGCCGTAACACAATCCGCGTATCATTTTCAAGTTCCTCTTCTTCATAACTATCTACTAAAGTCATAAGTAAGAGCCGATCTAACCCGACACTTGGTTCGACGCAATATGGGATGTAGCGTTCGTTAGTTTCTGGGTCTAAATACTCAAAATTTTCGCCACTATGTTCCATGTGTTGCTTTAAATCGTAATCAGTGCGATCAGCAATACCCCATATTTCGCCCCACCCAAAGGGGAATAAATATTCAATGTCGGTCGTTGCTAATGAATAAAAGCTTAATTCATCTTGCTTGTGGTCACGGAAGCGTAAATGTTCTGGTTTAATGCCTAAATCTTCAACAAATTTAATGCAATAATCTTTCCAGTATTTAAACCATTCAAGATCAGTACCTGGTTTACAGAAGAATTCCAATTCCATCTGGGTAAATTCACGGGTCCGGAATGTAAAGTTTCCAGGCGTAATTTCGTTGCGGAATGCTTTTCCAATATTAGCGATGCCAAAAGGTATTTTCTTCCGCATAGTCCGTTGCACGTTTTTAAAGTTTACAAAGACCCCTTGCGCTGTTTCGGGCCGTAAATACACTTCATTTTGACTATCTTCAGTAACCCCGATGTGCGTTTTAAACATCATATTAAACTTCCGTATATCCGTAAAATCTTTTTTACCACATACCGGACATTTAATGTCGTATTCTTTAATAAAGGCGGTTAAAGCTTCATTACTTAGTCCTGCTACTTCTACATGTTTAATTTGACTTTCAATTAATTGGTCAGCCCGATGGCGGGCTTTACAACTTTTACAGTCAATTAAAGGATCATTAAACGTTGTAACGTGGCCAGTCGCGTGCCAAACTTTTGGGTTCATTAATATTGCCGCGTCAATACCGACGTTAAGGGTGCTTTCGGTGACAAACTTCTTCCACCATAAGTTACTAATATTATTTTTAACACTTGTCCCTAATGGTCCATAGTCCCAAGTATTACTTAAGCCGCCATAAATTTCGCTGCCTTGAAAGACAAAGCCGCTTGTAATTAAATGGTTAACAATTTTTTCAAATGAATGTTTATGCATAATTCCTCCATAACGCTTAAAAGTATACTACTATATAGTAGTCTTGTCAACCCATTATCAGTGTAGTAAACTATTTTAATAAGGCACTGCTTACAATTTTAAAGTTATATGTTTCTTCAAGATAAACAATGAATCTTTTCAGTAATTCTTTAATATCATCATCTTGGAATTCATGACGGAATAATTGGTCATTATTTATCATAAATCCGTAACGAACTTTTTTAATGTCTTCTTCATTTAAGTGCATCGTAAAGGCATTTTGACAATGTTTACAAATAAGGCCACCATCATGAAATGAGATGCCGATAATATCATCTTGGCGCTTACAAATAACACAGCGATCAATGACAAAACCTAGTCCTAAAACTTTTAATAAACTAGTGAGAAAAAGATACGTAAGTGATAAAAGATTATTGGTGGTCGCTAAACCAGTTAAGGTGTTTTTAAGTAATGGGAACGCTTCTTTAATTGTTTCATCATCTTTTAACGTTCTAATCATTATTTCGCCAATTAAATTAAGAGTAATTATTTTGTCATAATCAGTGAAGATTTTGGCGATATTATTTATATTTTTAATACTTACTAAGGTATAACCAACTTTTGTTTCTTTAAGTTCAACGAACACAAGAGCGTATAAAAATAGTTTGCCAGCAAAATTACTTTTAACGTTTAAGGCACCACTAGCGCGAAAAGTAATTAATCCGTCCACCGTTAAAGCGTTGACAATATAGTCTTTTTCTTTATACGGCGTTAAACGAATAATAATTGCTTCCATTAAATACCTAATAGTTTTTTAAGAATTTTGGGGTCACTTCGCCACATTGGTTCTACTTTAACGAGTATTTCTAATAAAACTGGTTTTTTTAAATAGTTACTTAATTCATATTGCGCTTGTAGGCGAATTCTTTTAATCATTTTCGCCCCTTTCCCAATCAAAATACCTTTTTGGCTTTCTTTTTCGCAATATATGGTAAGAAAAGCTTCAATATCATTTTCATTTTTATTAATGTGATCGACGGTAACCGCGACGCTATAAGGAATTTCTTCACGGGTCAGCATAATAATTTTCTCGCGTACGATTTCATTAATATATTGTTCAAGCTTTATTTCATAATCTTCGGGTTCTGGGAAATAAAGTGGTCCTTCATCTAAATGATCAAAAATTAAAGTAACGAGTTCCGCAATATTAAAGTTATTAACACTGCTTACTTCAATAATCGGCGCTTCTTTATAATTTTCTTGCCATTTAGCTTTAACCGCCGCGACGTGTTCAGCGCTAGCTAAATCAATTTTCGTCAGGACAATAATTAAGGGACTATCTATTTTTAATTTTTGATATAAATATTCGTCGCCCGCGCCATAAATGACACTCGCATCAACGACTAAAAGCGTTACTTCACTTCCCCGAATACTTTTATAGGCTTGTTTATTTAAATGTTCGCCATATATCGTTTTTGGTTTATGAATACCAGGAGTATCAATAAAGACAATTTGCCCCCGTAAATCGTTATACACGCCTTGAATATTACGATTGGTCGTTTGTGGTTTGGGGGTAACAATTGCCCGTTTTTCTTTTAAGATCGTGTTTAAAAGCGTGCTTTTCCCCGCATTAGGGCGTCCGGCAATCGTTACAAAGCCACTTTTAATCATAAATCACTATCATCGAAGGCAAACGGTAAAAGTTCGGTCGCATTCGTTTCTTGGACCATACCTTCTAAGTTTGATAAATAAATGGGGGCGTCTTTCGGAAATAGTTCACTTATAACTTGGCGACACGCACCGCACGGACTAATTGGCCCTTTTGTTTGGCCACTGACCGCCATTGCTACAAAATCTTCTTTCTTTTCGCCGTGATTCATTGCGTTAAATAAAGCATTACGTTCTGCGCACATACAAAGCGGATAACTAGCGTTTTCAATGTTCGCGCCTAAATAGACTTTACCGTCTTTTGTAATTAAAGCAGCGCCCACTTTAAATTTTGAATACGGCACATACGCATTGTCACGAGCTTTTCGCGCTAAGGCAATTAATTCTTCTTTTTTCATAAACTGATCCCTCTTTTTCCTATTATTTTATCTTGCAGCGCAAACATAACTTTTTCTTCTTCTGCACTCTCATGATCATACCCTAATAAATGGAGTAATCCGTGAGTGAATAAAAACTTAAATTCGCGCTCAATTTTATGGTTATATTCGGCGGCTTGACTAATGGCTTTCGGGGCGCATATAAGAATAGTTCCTAAATGCGTCACTGGGGCGTCTTTAATGACTACTTCTCCGGCCACTTCATCATTAAAGGCAAAGGAAATTACGTCAGTTACATAATCTTTTTGCCGATAATCACGGTTAATGGTCCTTATTGTTTCTTCATCGACAATATTAACTTCAATTAAGTAATCATGCGCCGTATAATCAAGTAATTTTAAAGTTTTAGCGAATATTCTTTTAAAGATTGCCCGGTATTTTTTGTAAGTAGGGGCGTAATCATCATAAAACTCTAATGTTAGCTTTTGCATATAATTATTTTAACATAATTTAGGCGATCTTTATACTTTTCTTCACTTGTTAAGGATGATATTTATTGCTTGGTAATAGGCTTTTTTTGTAAGTAGTAAGCTTAGTAGTTTCTTTAACTCATAATAATAGTAGGCAAAACCAAAGAAATAGAAAGTTAAGAAGTTTAACGTAAAGGTATTACTAAAATACATTAATAATATAATAAGGACGCCTAAACTAAAATGAACAATTACATTACGGTATATGTGTCTTTTCGCTAGTTTCCCCGAATCTTTAATTAAATTATTGTATAGTGCGGCTCTTTTAGTCTTTTCAGCGGTAAATAAATCATCATGACTATTACTTATCGCCCATTCGCGCTCCCCATTTTTATTTGTTACATAATGATCAATAAACGCAAAAAAGACTAGATATAAGGCCACGATAAATAAAAGTACATTATTAATGAGTAACAGAATCGAAATAATGATAATTGTCGAAAAGGAAGTAAATTGGCGCAGGGGATAACTAAACACCTTCTCTTTCGCTTTTTGTAAAGGCATGAAAGTTTTGGAAAAATCATCTTTATAAAGTGGTAGTTTAGGACTAATATAATGGACGTCGAATTTTGTAAACGAAGCGACTATCGTTTGCTGTTCGCAAATTTTAGTAACCGCAGCCAAGGTAAAAAAGATATAGCTTAGTAAGTCAATATGCGGCAATCCTAAAAATGAAAAGCCTAAGACGATAAAAAGAATAAATACACCATGAATATATAACGGTTTGCGCGTATACTTAAATTTGGGTTTTAAGGGAGGATTACGTTTCTCTACACAATTTACTACTAATAATCTACCATTAAAATACTTTTGAACACTTTTAAGGCTTAAAACATAAAAATCGCCGCTTGGATCGTTAATATGAAGTTTTCCCTTCTTTACCTTCGTTAAGACGAAATGGGGAATGCCTTTGCGCGTTATTTGCATAATAAACGGAGCTTTAATTTTTAAAATATCCGCACTATTTTCATACTTTCTGCCTTCTAAAGTAACCCCGTATTCGGCGGCAACTTTTTTAATTGCGAGCATGTTTCCTATATCTTGGTTAAGCGGCAAAGTAAGGAAAGACCGTGACTTATGTGTGTAGGATAAAAGCATACGTACAACTGCTTTCCCGCATCCCTTCTCTTTACTTTGGGTTAAAAGAATTTGTTTAAATGTCATACTAATAGGTACAACAAAATTATCATTATTTGCACAATTTACTGCATTTAGCGAAAGAAAAAAGCCATCACTAAGGATGACTTTGTTTTTTCTTTATTTAGCCTTTACGCGCTTTACGACGAGCTTGTTCAGCTTTAAGTTTACGTTTAAGGCCTGGTTTTAAGTAATATTGACGTTTTCTAGTTTCAGAAAGGATACCGGCTTTATTTACTTGTCTTTTAAAGCGTTTTAAAGCTTCATCTAATGATTCGTTTTCACGGACAAATGTTTTTGGCATATAAAGTCACACCCCTTCCCTTGCTAGTTGCACTTAATTATTATAGGTAGTTATAAAGAAAAAGCAAGTCAAAACTTACTTTTTTCCTTATTTTTTTTGTTTATTCGTTGCTTTTGTCCTTATTTTCGTCATTTAATAAGTTTTTCGTAAAATAACGATCAGGATGATTATTAATAAAAGCGTTAAGCCCCGTTTTAAGAGCCGCTTCGGCTTCATGGCTATTTTTGATAAAACGAATAATACGCATATCGCCACTTTTAGTGACAACAACTAAGTTATGGCGAAATTTGCCAAATGAACTTATATCACTAAAAGGGTACGTTATTGTTTTCTTCTTACTTAAATGGACATAAACATTTTCGTCATCAAACGATAAGACGGTTACTGGCCGCCGCAAATAAAGGCCAATAAAAAGTGCTTCGCCGCCAATTAAAATGAAGAAAAGAATGGATAATAAGACAATGTCACCAATCTTAGAGCCAGGAGACGTCGCTAATAAAACAATCCAAAGCGCAAGTGCACCTAATGTTAAGATTAAGCCCCCTAAATATAAGTATATATAGTGACGTGATTTCTTAAATGTAACCATAACTTCTATGTTTTAGTAACCAGAACCCGCTTTTCCTTCAAAGAAGGCAACGCCGTTACTTGTCCCGATGCGATTAGCCCCGGCTTTAACCATTTTTTCAAGGTCAGCCATTGTTCTCACGCCGCCACTAGCTTTAACGCCCATTTCTTCACCAACGGTTTTGCGCATTAAGGCGATATCTTCAGCCGTTGCGCCCCCGGTGCTAAATCCGGTGCTAGTTTTTACAAAGTCAGCGCCCGCTTTTTTACTTAAGACACACGCTCTAACTTTTTCTTCTTCGGTTAATAAACTCGTTTCGATAATAACTTTTAAAACGATGTCTTCCCCGACTGCAACTTTAATATCACGAATTTCTTGATATACTTCTAAATCAAGGCCCGCTTTAAGTTTACCAATATTAATGACCATATCGACTTCGCTTGCCCCTTCTTCAACGGCGATTGATGCTTCAAGCACTTTACTTTCACTACTGGTCGCTCCTAAAGGGAAACCAATGACCGTACAAACTAAAACATCACTGCCCGCTAAAAGCATACTGGCTAAAGGAACATAACCTGGGTTGACACAAACACTTTTAAAATCATATTTTAAGGCTTCTTCACAAAGTTTAGTAATTTGCGATGGTGTCGCCTCGGCTTTTAATAGTGTGTGATCAATTAATTTATTAATTTTCATAATTACCTCCATTACTTATTATACAACTTATTATGCGTTTAAACATAAGGTTTATGAATACTTTATTAATAATTAATAAAAAAAGGAAGCATAACTTCCTTAATTTATCTTTTTTACGTCCGCTTACTTTTTAGGTTTCGCTTTTGTTTCTTTTTTTGGTGCTTCTTTCGTAATTACGTCTTTACCACCATAATGGTGACATTTTGGGCACACGTGGTGGGCGCGAATTAATGTCCCGCAATTTGGACAAGTTGTTAAACCAGTTACTTCTAGTTTAAAGTGCGTGCGCCGTAAGCGTTTTCTTGTTTTTGAACCTCTACGTTGTTGAACTGCCATCTTAATCCTCCTTTTCGACTAGAGTAATTATAGCAAGAGAAAAAGTGTTGTCAACTAATTTAGACATTTTATAGTAAGTTTTTAAATATATTGATTATATGATAGCAAAATAGACGCTATTTTTTAGACACTGTCTATTAATTTTGATAATTCAATCCCAAATTCAATCGTCACAAGTTCATGGGTTAAGTCGCGCTCACTACGGACATAAACATCAAGATAATTACTAGTGTGACCAATGTAGAGATCTTTTTCCATGTCGTACGTTTCAATAAGCGCACTTAACGTTTTGCCAACATATTTTTCACTATAAGCTTTTTTAAGTTCATTACTTAAAGTGATCAGTGTTTGCACTCGGGCTTTTTTAGTAGGAGGACTTACTTGATTTTTAAATGAAGCGGCCGGCGTTTTCGAGCGGACGCTATAGGGGAAAACATGCAGTTCACTGAAATTTACTTTCTTTATAAAGTCATATGTTATTTGAAAGTCTTCTTCACTTTCTCCGGGGAAACCAACAATGACGTCAGTCGTCAGCGCAATATCACCAACAGCGGCGCGAATTTTATGCATTTTTGCTAGAAACGCCGCGGTATCATAACGGCGATTCATCCGCCGTAACACGTCATCACTCCCCGCTTGCAACGGAATATGAAGATGACGGGCGAGTCTTTCATCTTGTTGCATCATTAAAAGTAAGGCATCATCAATTTCATTTTCCTCAATACTTGAAATCCGTAATTTATAAAGCGTGGGACAAGCATCTAAAATCATCTTGACCAGGTCACTAAAGCTAATATCTTTTAAATCAAGGCCGTACGCTCCGGTATGAATGCCCGTTAAAACAATTTCTTTATAGCCTTTAGCGACTAAAGTTTTAGCTTCTTTGATGACGTCTTTTGGGTCTCTTGAGCGTAATTTACCGCGTGTTAAGGGAATAATGCAAAAAGTGCAAAATTGATCACATCCGTCTTGAATCTTTAAATAAGCGCGGGCGTGTTTTGTTAAACTTGGGGCATTTAATTCTTCATAAGTAAAAGTGCGCGAGGCGCGGTCCACGGCAACGATTTGTGTTTTCGTCTTTTGATATTCTTCAATATACTTTAATATATGGCGGCGGTTACTTGTGCCGATGACGATGCTAATTTCGGGAATCGTTTCCGCTAGTTCGATATTAATTTGGGCGTAGCATCCCATTACGATTAAGATAGCTTGCGGATACTTTTTAGCGAGTCTTCTTATTTGTTGCCGGCTTTTTTGGTCGGCGCTACTTGTGACACTACACGTATTAATAAGGGCAATGCCGACTGCTTCATCGTTTAGTGCGTGAGTGTACCCGTTTTTAATTAATTCATTCGTTAAACTATCAACTTCATAGGCATTTACTTTACAGCCAAGCGTAACACTGACAAACGTCTTTATCATCGTCTTTTTTCCCTTTTAATATAGGCTAAATATTTATTGAATAGTTTATGACTAATAAGTTTTTCATACACTAGGGCGTTAATAAAGGCGATTTGATCATTTTCGTAATAAGCTTTAATAACAGGTTTAATACGATCAATAATATTGCGGTAATCGGGACTTTTAATATGCTTATCAAAAAGGCTAATTCTTATATCAAGTCGTCCTTGGTCATTAATGATATAAATCGTATGAAAGTCATAATGATAATACGCTCTTGTATGTAAATCTTCACCGACCTTCACTAAACTTGTTAGTTTAGATTCGTATAAGGCAAAATTATACGTTTCAAATAAATCGATAATATCATGATTAATGTTTAGTTTAATATCTTGATTATTCGCTAATAGTAAGTTATTGCTAACACTAAAAAGTGGACAAAAGATTGGCACATCATTAAACGTAAATAATGGTTCAACATTAAACTCTTTTGTTCCCGCTTCCCTATTTTCAAAATACGCCATTATTTCTTCATATTTTATAATTGATTCAATAATAATATTCGCTTGCACTAAGTTAAATTCATCATTGGCCTTAATAAATGGTAAAAAGTCAGGGGTTAAGCTCAACTTGCCTTCGTTTTCAATATAATATTGATGCTCGCGACTATTACTTAATAAATGTAATCGGCGATTATTAATTAATAAATCATATATTTTCATGCTTTTAGCCCTTCTTTATAATTATTTAACACACTTAATCCGTACAAAGGCGCGGTTTCACTTCGTAAGACACTAGCCCCAAAACTAATACTTAAATAGCCGGCCGCGACTGCCTTTTTAACTTCATCTTCACTAAAGCCCCCTTCTGGACCAACAAATAGGCTGATTGTTTCGGGTAAATCTTTTAAATCTTGGAGCACTTTCGCTAAGGGGAGCATCGCCTTTTCATGGGCGAATAAGCGCAGACTAAACACTTTTTTAAGCGCCGCATCAAAGGGAAGCGGTCCTTTAATTTCCGGTAAGAAATCACGCTTACTTTGCATCGCCGCACTTTTTATTATTTTTAGGTAGCGATTAATTTTAGCGTCAAGTTTATCTTTTTTTATTTTACCAATACTCCGTTCGGTATCGACTAAAATAATTTCACTAACGCCAAGTTCAACACTTTTTTGAATTACAAACTCGAGTTTATCACCTTTAGGTAGCGCGTAAAATAACGTAATTTTGCCCGTATCTTCAAGTTTTATCTCTTTTATTTCTTTAATGTCTAAAGAAAACGGATTAAAGCTTTGCACGGTCGCTAAATATAATTTATTAGCCGCCACTATTTCAATTTTTTCATCTTTAGTAATTCGTAAAACTTTCGTTAAATGAAAAACATCATCACTATGTAATGTTAAACTATCATTTACTAACGTGCCAAAAAATCGATAACTCATAAATATACCGGTTATATTTTACCATAATGTAAGTAAGAAGTTTAAAAAAGGGTAAGATTCCTTACCCAATCTTTTAGCGTTTAAATTTCGCTTTAAACTTTTCAAAGAGCGAATCTTTTTTCGGCTCTGCTTCTTTATATTTTTCTAGCGCTTCTTTTTGCGCCTTACTAAGATTTGACGGTGTTTTCACTTCAATTTCTAAATATTGATCACCGACATTACCGCGTACATCTTTGACCCCTTTGCCACTTAAACGTAAGATAGCGCCCGGTTGCGTTCCCGCCGGTACTTTTACTTCGACAATGCCGTAGACTGTCGGCACTTCAATCGTAATACCAAGCGCGGCATCAACGAAACTAAGCGGCACTTTCAAAAAGATATTATTGCCATCTCTTTTAAAGTTTGCATGTTCTTTAATGCGTACTTCGACGAATAAGTCGCCGTTTGGCCCGCCATTAACGCCACGTTCCCCTTTACCAGTAACGCGAATCTTTTGTCCTTCACCAATCCCACTTGGAATATTGACTTCGACTTTTTCTTTCGTCACTTGATAGCCGGATCCACTACAAGTTTTACATTTTTTACTAATGGTTTTTCCGCTACCACCACATTGACTACACGTTCTTTGTGATTGCACGCGGCCAAAAATGCTATCTTGGATAAACGTTTCCACGCCACTTCCGCTACATTTAAAACACGTATGAATATCATTTTTATCTTCCGCACCAAGTCCGTTACATGTCGGACACCGTTTATCATAAGTATGATTAAATTGAATCTTGGTGCCGTTAATGGCGTCCATAAAATCAATGCGCACGCGCGTTAAGACGTCATTACCTTTAAGGGGACCACTCGCCCGCCCTTGCCGGGATCGTCCGCCACCAAAGAAACTAGAGAATATATCGTTAAGGTCAACATCACCAAAGCCGCCAAAGCCGCCACTAAAGGGGTTACCACCGCCTCCAGCTTGATCAAAGGCTGCGTGGCCAAATTGGTCATAAGTTGCTCTTTTTTGATCGTCATAGAGGATATCATAGGCTTCTTGTACTTCTTTAAATTTTTCTTCAGCCCCTTCTTCTTTGTTGACATCAGGGTGGTATTTTTTGGCAAGTTTGCGATAAGCGCGTTTAATTTCATCTTTCGTTGCGCTTTTCGTGATGCCTAATACTTCATAAAAATCACGTTTTGCCATTTTCCCTCCTTAATTAATGATTAGCCCCGTGCGTAACGGGGCTAAAGTAATAGTGTTAAATTTTAATTGTTATTCTTCTTTTTTATCAGTGAAATCAGCGTCGATGACGTCATCTCCACTTTGTGGCGCTTCACTTGCTTCTTCGCTTGTGGGTCCTTGCATATTTTGCATCATTTGCGCCATTTGTTCAAGTTCGGTGATTCGTTTTTCAAGTGTTTCGTAATCTTCTTTTTCAAGCGCTTCTTTAAGTTCGCTTAAAAGTTTTTCACTTGCTTCTTTTTGACTAGCGTCAATCGCATCACCTTTTTCACTCATGCTATGTTCAATATCATTAATATATTGTTCAGCTTTGTTTTTAAGTTCAACGTTTTTCTTCCGTTTTTCATCCGCTTCTTTATGGGCTTCTGCATCTTTAACCATGCGTTCAATTTCTTCTTTGCTTAAGCCACTGCTATTGGAAATCGTAATATGTTGTTCTTTTTGCGTATCTAAGTCTTTAGCGGTTACTTTAACGATCCCGTTGACGTCGATATCAAAAGTAACTTCAATACGTGGGGTGCCCCGTCTTGCCGGTTTAATGCCGTCAAGCCGGAAGTGGCCGAGTAATTTATTGTCGCGCGCCATTGGTCTTTCTCCTTGATAGACGACAATGTCAACTGACGGTTGATTGTCAGCCGCGGTGGAGAAGATTTGGGATTTCGTGGTCGGAATCGTCGTATTACGCGGAATTAATGGTGTTAACACTTCACCCATCGTTTCAATTCCTAAAGTAAGCGGGGTAACGTCAAGTAAGACAACATCTTTAACGTCGCCAGCGATAACGGCTCCTTGAATAGCGGCCCCAATTGAGACTGCTTCATCCGGGTTAACACTTAAGTTAGGATTTTTACCCGTCATTTTCTTTACTAAGTCTTGGACGGCAGGCATTCTCGTTGAGCCACCAATTAAGATAACTTGTTCTAAGTCACTTGCCTTAATTTTTGCATCACTTAACGCCCGGCGAATTGGTTCTTCAACGCGCGCTAATAAGTGTTTAGTAAGATCAAGGAATTTTGCTCTTGTTAATTTGCCTTCATAACTAATTGGTCCACTTGCGCCCATACCGATAAAGGGTAGGCTAATCGTTGTTTCGAGTAATTGACTTAAATCAATTTTAGCTTTCTCAGCCGCTTCACGGAAGCGTTGGGTTGCCATTTTGTCATTAAGTTTAAGCCCGTGTTCACGTTCGATTTCTTGTTTAATCCATTCAACGACTTCATTGTCCCAGTCGTCGCCACCAAGGTGATTATCACCCGCGGTCGAAATAACTTCAAACGTCCCGTCACCAATTTCTAAGATTGAAACGTCAAAGGTGCCACCACCTAAGTCAAAGACAAGGATTTTTTCGTTATGTTCTTTATCTAAACCGTAGGCTAAAGCAGCCGCGGTTGGTTCGTTAATAATCCGTACAACTTCTAAACCAGCAATTTCCCCAGCGACTTTCGTTGCTTGCCGTTGCGCATCATTAAAGTAAGCCGGAACGGTAATAACGGCTTTAGCGATACTTTGCCCTAAATTCTTTTCGGCATAATCTTTCATATAGGCTAAGATTTTGGCACTGATCTCTTCAGGGGTAAAGTCTTTTTTTAATGATTGGATGCGAATTTTATCGCTTGTGCCAATTTTTCTTTTAATACTTAAAACGGTATCGGGGTTTGTGACCGCTTGCCGTTTAGCCGCTTCGCCATTTATTTGTTCACCGTCGGCCTTAAAAGCGACAACACTTGGCGTTGTTGGCTTGCCTTCGGGGGTGGGAATAACTTTAATTTGGCCGTCCGCTTGGCGATAGCTGACGACACTGTTGGTGGTACCTAAGTCGATACCGATAATAATTTCTTTTGCCATACTATTTTTTCTCCTTTTTTATTTAATTAATGTAAGTTGGAAGGATCTTTTTCTTCTTCTTCCGCCTCGTTTTTTATATTAGTCGAAACTGTAACTTGCGCTGGTCTTATGAGGCGATCGTGGAACATAAAGGTGTTGTTGCGCACTTCTAAGACCGTATTCGGGGCTACATTTTCGTCATAAACTGCTTCTAGGGCGTGCATTGAGTTTTCATCAAAGGCGTCACCGACTTTTACAATCTTTTCTTCAAGCCCTTCACTTTTTAATGCTTCAATAATGTGACTATAGACGTATTGGAAGCCAATTAAGTAGTTTTTTAACACTGGGTCTTCAACTTCATTGCGTAATACTGCACCGAAGATATCAAGTGACGGTAATAGTTTTTCAATAAAGGGGACGGCCCGATATTTTAAGTAATATTGTTGGTCGCGGGCGTTTTGCTTTTTAGCGTTATCCATATCAGCAAGAACGCGCATGAATTTATTTTTCCATTCCCCGACTTCGGTTTGCAATTTACTTATTTCTTCTTCTAGTTTTTTTATTTGTTGTTGATGTTTATTCCGTGGTGATATTTCTTTTTTCACTTTCTTTTTATCTTCACTCATCGTTTATCTCTCTTTCTATCTCGAAGTACTTTTCAAGTTCATCGGTTACATATTCAAGCGCCCATAAGACGCTGTTATAATCCATTCTTTTCGGACCAACGAGGACAATTTGTCGTACTTGATCACCGGGGAGTTGAATATTCGTGCTTACTAAACTTAAGTCTTCATCACTATCGCCAATGTTTACATTAAGTTCATCATCACCAATGATTAGTTGTCGTAACTTTTGCGGGTCATCGAGAATAGCGATTAGTTTACGCAATTTTTCACTATCATTAATAAATTCGGGTTGTTCTAATAAACTTTCTTTGCCGTATAAGCTTAAGCGATCACGGGCGTAACGGATGAATGCTTCAGTAAAGGCATTTGCAAGTACTTCTTGTTCGACGACGTATTCTTTAAGTAAGGGCCGTAATAAGTCCATTTTCGCACTTACTTCACTAATTTTCGTGCCGACTAAGCGTTCATTGAAGATTTGTGTTACTTTCGTTATTTCACTAATGCTACTATTAGGCGGGATTATAAACGTTTTATGTTCGACATAGCCATGATTCGTGACAAAGATCGCGGTTGCACTATTTTCATCAAGGGGAACGATGTGCATACTTTTTAGTACTTCACCATTCGTTTTTGGACCAAGCGAGACACTGACAAGATTAGTCATTTGACTTAAAATCTCACACGTTTGGTTAATTATTTCCTCAACACTTTTCGTCCGTTCTTCGACAATCGTTTGAATTTGTTGGCGAATGTTATCACTAACGACGCTTTCTCTTAAGTTTGCAACATAAAACTCATATCCTAACTTTGAAGGTACGCGGCCTGCGCTTGTGTGCGGTTTTTCTAAAAATCCCGCTTGCTCAAGGGCGTTCATTTCCGCGCGGATCGTTGCACTACTATAGTCTAGGTTATAGTTTTCAAGTAATGATTTAGAACCGACAGGCTGTGCGGTTTTAATAAATAATTCCACAGTATATTTTAAGATTAATTCTCGTCTACGATACCGCATACATCCTCCTTTAGCACTCGCAATGTTTCATTGCTAAATTAATTATACTAAAGAAAATAGCACTGTCAACCATTAAGTGCTAAATTCTTTAATTTTTTAGATTTATTTAATAATTTTATTTAATTTTGTTGATTTTATTGCATTTTCTCAATAATTTTCTTTTTATCTTTCTTTTTATCTTTAAAGTTTAAAAGCCGTAATCCGTTTAAAATAACGATGACAGTGCTTCCTTCATGAACGGCAACAGCGACCCCCATTGGTAAAGTAAGGAAGAAATTTAGGGTAATTAAAAGAAAGACCACTCCCATGGCAAAGGCAATATTTTGAATGACAATATGTTTAAGTTTTTTCGAGACGGCGTGGGTTAAGGAAAGCTTAGCAAAATCATTATTGACGAGTACGCCGTCAGCGACATCAATCGCGACATCGGTGCCGTCCCCCATTGCAATACCTAAAGTCGCTTCAACCAGAGCGGGAGCATCATTAATGCCGTCACCAATCATCGCCACTAGGCCATGCTCTTCTTTTAATTCTTTGACAATGTCTTGCTTTTCTTCTGGTAACACATTGGCATAAATCTTACTAATTCCTAAGTCTTCGCCAATTGCCGCTGCGGTTAGAGCGTTATCGCCGGTAATCATTACGGTGGCAATGCCTTTACTATTGAAATATTCAAGGCCTTCTTTGGCACTTTCTTTCGGCGTATCAAGTAAGGCAATAACAATGAGTGCTTTTTCATCTTTTGCAAAAATAACGACCGTTTTTCCTTCTTTGGCAAACTTTGCAATCGTTAAATCACATTTTTCACTATGGGTAAATAAACTTGGTTTGCCAATTTGATAATTATGGTTTTGATAGTTAGTCGATAAGCCACTGCCAATAGCGTGATTAACTTCAAGTTCTTTAACGCGCGCATTATTAAAATGATTAACGAGCGCGTGCGCGAGCGGGTGATTTGCCTTTTTTTCCATACTTACTAATAAAGAAAGAGCTTCTTCTTTATCGTTATCATTCATGTCTTCGACGAAAATAACGTCAGTAACACTCGGTTTACCGTATGTTAAAGTACCGGTTTTATCAAAAGCCACCGCTTTAACATCGGCGAATAAACTTAAAGGAGCGCCGCCTTTAAATAAAACCCCACGTTTAGCAAGTAAGCTTAAGGCACTTAAAGTTGCCGGAATATCACTAACCGCTAAAGCACAAGGTGAGGCGCCAATAAAAAGAATGATCATCCGGTTAAAGGCTAAATTCATGCCGTTACCAACATTAGCGGTCCAGCCCATAACGTAATAGCCAAATAAATAAAATAAGGGAGCAATAAGCATAACTGCCGTTACATATATTGGTTCAAACTTTTTAATAAAGGTCGCAGTTTTTGTAAAGTTTGTTTGCGTTTCACTCACAACTTTTAAAATTTTCGCTAACACAGTTTCATCACTATTTTTCGTAACTTGCATTGTAAAAGTGCTATTACCGTTAATACTACCACCAAAGACATCCGCGCCTTCTTCTTTTTCTTTCGGAATACTTTCACCAGTAATCATCGCTTCATTAATAGCAGCACTCCCTTTAGTAATTACCCCATCAGTTGGCACTTGATCACCATTAAGCACTAAAACATAATCACCGATTTTAAGTGAACTTACAGGAACAATTGTTGTTTCTCCTTGTTCATTTAAAAGTCTTGCATTTTGCGGCGTAAGTTTTAAAAGATTTGTAATTTCTTTTTTACTTTTCGCTTCAGCGTAATCTTCAAGAAAGTGCGCTCCCGCAAAAATTAAAATTAAAAGCGCCGCGTCTCGATAGTCGCCGATAATGATAGCGCCGATCGCTCCTAATGCCATTAATATATGAATATTTGGTTTAAAGCGCCGATGTTTAATCGTTTCCGTAATCGTACTTAAAATGCCCGCGGTTACGACGTGGTGGCCGGCAAGGATAAGGGCAGCGATATTTAAAATCATTACCCATAAAGGACTTATAAAAGTAATAGATGGGAAAAGTGGTAATAAGGCAACAAGAAATAAAAATAGACCAATAAAATAAAGAATTAGTGATATCTTGTGCCAATCAATACGTTTTTTAACTGTTTTTTTCATAGTTTTATTCCTCAATATGTTCTTGGGCTTGGGCAATAATTTCATAAATATGGTCATCAACGATTTCATAAATGCGCTCTTGACCACTGCGGACATAAGTAACAACCCGGTGTTGATATAAAACGCGGAGTTGGTGACTAATCGCACTTTGCTCCATTTTTAAAGCCCGGGCAATGTCACTTACATTAAGTGGATTTTGCCGTAAAAGCAATATAATCCGTACTCTTGTTTCGTCGCCTAAAACTTTAAAGAAATCTTTAAGGCGCCCAATTGTTTGTTCATTATTACTCATTTAATACCCCTTGTATGAATAGTTGTTCATATATTCATGTATTCATTATAAAAGAATATTAATCAATAGTAAAGAAATTTAAGATATTAAAGTTAAAATTACAGAATCAAGTAGTAATATGCCTTCATCCGTTAATGAAAAACGGTAGTCATCAATATAAATTAGTCCCATTTTATGAAGTTTTTCTAGTGGAACAGCGAAAGCTTTTTTAAAATCTAATCCTGTTTTTTTATTAAAGTCATCAAGTAAAAAACCGTCTTCCAGGCGCAGGTTAAGCATTAAATATTCTTCAATATACATTTCTTTGGTTATCGTATCTTCTTCAATTTTCGGGCTTCCTTGTAAGTAATTTTTTAAACCCCCTTTAATAATGTAGCGTTTATTATTTATATACCCACTTGCCCCAAGACCAATGGCGTAATAGTTATCGTTCCGCCAGTAAAGTTTATTGTGCACACTTTCAAATGTTGGCTTTGCAAAGTTACTTACTTCATAACGCTTATAACCAGCTTTACGTAAGGCTTTTAAAATTATTTCATACATCTCTCGACTTTCTTCATCACTTATTTTTAGCCATTTATTAATATAGGCAATCGTGTTTGTTTCAATTTGTAAGTCGTATGTTGCAATATGCGGCGGCTCTAATTTTAATATATTAGCGATATCTTGCCGTAATTCGTCTTTACTTTGTTTTGGTAAGCCATAAATTAAATCGACACTGAAGTTTGTAAACCCGACTTCTTTTACAAGTTTAATCGCTTTTTTAATATCAATATATGAATGTAGCCGATTCAAAGAAACAAGTCTTTCATCATTGGTTGATTGCACACCAATACTTAAACGATTAACGCCAAATTCTTTCATAAGTTCAAGTTTTTCTTTCGTTATGCTTTCGACATTCGCTTCAACCGTAAATTCCGTTACATGCTTCGTATACGGTTTTAAAAGCGTTAAAAGTTCTTTTAGTTCTTCCTTGCTTAATACTGTTGGGGTGCCGCCACCAATATAAATTGTGTTTAACTTTGGCGGGACATTAAAAAAGGCTAAATCTTCTTTTAGCCGTTTTAAATAGGGACTTACCCATTCTTTTTGATAAATAAACTTTACAAAGTCACAATAATGGCAAATCGCGCCACAAAAAGGGATATGGACGTAAAGACCTTTATTCATCTTTTGGTTCAGGTTCAGCTTCAGTTTTTTCAATTTCCGTTAAGATTTTTTCGTCGGTAATTGGTTCGAGAACGCGGTCCAGTTCTTGTTGAATCGCGACTTCTTCATTTACTTCGCCGCCCTTATCTTTTAATCCAGGGATAAGCCGGCGTAAAATAAAGGTGATTAAGGCAATGAGCCCAAAAAATAATATAAGGAAGAGCAGAATTAAGCCGGGATTATCAATCACCGCATACATATTTAAATATTTTTCCATATTGTTAACCTATGCTTTCTTTGTTGGGGTATAAATAAATTTGTTTTTAAACTTTTCTTTGCGATAATAACCGCTATTGCTTAAATGATCCATACTTGTCCGTGCCGTTTCATAAGCGCAGCCAATTACTTCTTTAAAGTCATTAATTGTATAGTATTTACCCATTGTGCAATGACGAGCGTAAAAATAGGCTTCGGCGCGTGAAAGACTAGGATCACTTTCTTTTAAATGTCTTTCTAAGCGTAAAATTTCATTTTCACTAAGTTGCGGTGGAAGTTCACTAATGCCAAGTCCAGCTTCGGCAACGGTTACTTTAGTAGCGGTTGGCGTTTCTTGAGGTAGCGGGGTCGCACTCGCTTTTGGCGTATAAATTGGTAACGGTTTTGCCTTTTCTTCAAGTTTCGCGTAGCCAAATAAGTCTTCTGGTTCTTCGTTTATGACTTCTTTGACTTCTACGGGCGCTACTTCTTCGTCTAAGCCATGTATTTCCGCTTCAAGTTCACTCGTGGTGACGAATGTAATATGATTTTCTACTGCTTGTAATGATTCATTCAAGACATTGATGAATAAATCAATAAAGTATGTAAGATCACCACTTTTCTTCACTTCTTGGAATATTTCTTCAATATTTTCTTTATATTTGTCATTCATTAATTCAAAGTTAATAAACGGGGCAATAAAGGAAAGTTCATTTTGCGCTAAAAAGCTTTTGGCGACTAAAACCGCAATAATTTCACTATGAGCTTCAAATGGTTTAATGTAATCAAGATAGAAAATAGTTAAGGCACTTTGCACAATCGTCGGTAAGCTGTCACTAGCCATAAATTTATAAAAATCAGCAAGAAAATCAGTAACTTGATTAACGGGAACATGGGGATAAAGTGAGCCGATAACGAGTTGGCGGGGCGCTTTAATTTCCGTAGTCCGATAAATGTAATTACTAAGGGACGGGGCATTAAAAATACGGCCGACATCACCAAGCAGTCGTTCATCAAACGATAACCACTGCGCATTACTAACGAGTTCTAACCCGCGATAATAGTCATTTAAAAACATTTCGCGCGGACTTAAAACACTAACGGCGTCATTAATTAATTGGGTGACAATCCCTTCATTAAAAGTAATGTCATAACCGGAAGCGACGGTCTTTAAAATATCACGATATAAAAGAGCATTTAAAGCTTCAAATTGGACATGATTTACCGTTAATTCTTGAATGCGTGCTTGAATGCGCGTTAACCGGCGATCAAGTTGACTAATACGATCACTAATAGTCGGGGTTAAAACAACATTAATGCGATTACGTTCGACCGTTCTTAAGGGTAAGGTCGTCATAAAAGCATTGCGATATTGGAGCACTTCTTTCCAAATATCATCAATTAAAGTAGTTCCTAAAGCGCGACTAACCTGATTACGGGTTAAGTAGCGTTCATTACTAAAACGTTCTCCTTGATTAATACTCATAATTACCTCTCTTAAAGTTTAACATAATTCACGCGCTCGTACACCGAAAAACTATAAAACTACTAATTGTTTACTAATTATCGTCTTCAATACTTAAAACTGACATGAAAGCTTCTTGGGGAATTTCAACGGAGCCGACTAATTTCATCCGCTTCTTCCCTTCTTTTTGCTTTTCTAAAAGTTTGCGCTTTCGACTAATGTCCCCGCCATAACATTTAGCAAGAACGTCTTTGCGGACCGCTTTAATATCGGTGCGGGCAATAATTTTATTGTTGATTGCTGCTTGGACGGGAACTTCAAATTGTTGCCGTGGAATGATTTTTTTTAAGGCACGACAAATAGCTTCCCCCCGTTTATAAGCGTTTGGTCGATACACAATTACACTTAAGGCGTCAACGGGTTGACCATTTAATAAAATATCCATTTTTACGAGATTACTCGCTTTATAATCACTTAAACTAAAGTCTAAAGTCGCATAGCCCTTCGAATAACTTTTTAATTTATCAAAGAAATTATAAATGACTTCTGCTAACGGTAATTCATACGTTATTTCCATTCGTGTATCATCTAAATACGTTAAATCAGTGTAAATACCGCGTCGTTCTTGGCATAAATCCATAATTGGGCCAACATATTCTTTCGGAGTCATAATTTTCGCGGTCACAAACGGTTCTTCAATGCGATCAATAAGGGTTACATTCGGTAATTTTGACGGGTTATCGACGGCTAGCATTGTTTTGTCGTGCAGGTGGACGTGATAAATAACACTGGGCGCGGTTAAAATAAGGTCAATATCATATTCTCTCTCTAACCGTTCTTGAATAACATCCATATGTAAAAGTCCTAAAAACCCACAGCGGAAACCAAAGCCAAGCGCAACACTCGTTTCGGGTTCATATTTTAAGGCCGCATCATTTAAAGAAAGCTTTTCTAACGCTTCTTTTAAATCACCATATTTTTTAGAATCACTTGGATAAAGACCGCAGTATACCATTGGGGTTATTTCTCGATACCCTGGCAAAGCTTCCGCGGCTTTATTTTTCACTAAAGTAACAGTATCACCCGTACTTATATCTTTAATATCTTTAATTTGGGCAGCTAAATATCCTACTTCACCGGCTCTTAACACATCACGCTTTACTTCTTGCGGGGTGCGAATGCCAAGTTCAGTCACTAAATATTTTTTGCCCGTGGCCATCATTAAAACTTCGTCGCCCACTCTTACTTCCCCTTCTTTAATCCGCATCATAATGACAACCCCACGATAAGAATCGTAATAACTGTCGAAGATAAGGGCTTTTAAGGGTGCATTAACATTACCAGTTGGCGCGGGAACGTATTTTACAATTGCTTCTAAAACAGCGTCAATATTTGTTCCGGCTTTTGCGCTTACGCCGATGACTTTATCGCTCCCTAAACCAATACGAGCATCAATTTCTTTTGTTACTTCTTCTAGGCGCGCACTAGGTAGGTCAATTTTATTAATAACGGGAATGATTTCTAAATCATTATCGACCGCTAAATAGACATTTGCTAATGTTTGCGCTTCGACCCCTTGCGTCGCGTCAACGACTAAAATTGCGCCTTCACAAGCAGCGAGCGAGCGACTTACTTCATACGTAAAGTCGACGTGTCCGGGAGTGTCGATTAAGTTAAGTTGATATGTAATGCCGTCTTTAGCGACATAATTTAAGGCAACAGCGTTTAATTTAATAGTAATACCGCGTTCCCGTTCCAATTCTAAAGAATCAAGCACTTGGGCTTTCATTTCCCGTTTTTGCAGTGTGCCTGTATGTTCGATTAAGCGATCAGCAAGCGTTGATTTACCGTGATCAATGTGGGCAATAATCGAGAAGTTTCTAATTAGTTTAGGGTCATAATTCATATTAGTTCGTTCCTATGCTAAAGCATTATACCAATTATTACTGTTTTTTAAAAAAATGATGTTAGAAAAATGATTTCTACATGTGTTAAATTATTAAATATATAGTTTTTTAATGAAATCTATTTAATTTAAGAGAAAGTTAGTTAATATCTGTTCAATTTCTTCGGCACTACTTACTCTTTTAAGCACGCCATTATAACTTGCTAAATGTTCACGGTATGGGGAAAAATTGTAGCGGCGGTCCATGAGTAAAATAAAGCCGTGATCTTGCTCGGTGCGAATAACGCGGCCCATCGTTTGTAATATTTTATTAAGCGCAGGGTAAACATAGGCATAACTTACGCCATCATTTAAAATCTTATCAAAGTATTCTTTTTCTAATTCTTTTTCAAATGATGGAGGTGGGTAACCAACGCCTAAAATAAAGATTCCACTTAAACGGTCACTAACGAGATCAACCCCCTCACTAAAAGAACCACCAAGGACGGCAAGGCCAATTTTAGTTTTTGTCGGGGCAAAGGTAAAACCTTCAAGATACGCTTCTTTTTCAAAATCAGACATCCGCTCTTTTTGCACTTCTAAATCAAAACCATCATACGCTTCTAGTTTATTATAAAGTAATTCTAAATATGCAAAACTTGGGGTGTACACTAAGTAGTTACCCGTTTTAATAGCGGTTGCTTTTAAAATGCGTTTAACGACCGCATCAAGGGTCTTTTCCCGGTCTTTATAATATAGCGATACCGTTGCATCAGTCATAATTAAAAGTTGATCTTTTTTAAAAGGGTTTGTAATGTGGATAATGTCATTTTCAATCCCGAGAATTGTCTTATAATAATTTTCTGGCGCTAAAGTGGCGCTAAAAAAGATTACGTGATCAATTCCTTTAATCGCGCTATTGATAAACGTTTCCGGATTTAAACATTTAATATAAAACCGCGGGAAAAACTTCTTATCTTCATCAATTTCAACATATTGGACAAAGTCATTATTAATTAAACTATGAATTTTAATGAATTTATTCACATCAAAGAAGAAATCACGGAATTCGTCACTTACATCTTTGCCCATCTTTTGCATATAATCACTACCAACTATTAAAAACTTTTCAAGATAGCCAAGTAATTTAGCGGGGAATTCATTAATCGTTTGTAAAGGCGCGATAATATCAACACTATATTCTTCCAAAACTTTAACGATCCGATTAATAAGACGCCGCACTTCTTTATGAAGTTCGCCTTTTAACGTTTTTCGGAAACTATAAAACGCACTAAAATCAAGGCGCTTTGAATAATTATCATTAACTCTCCGTCCTAAGTTATGCGCTTCATCCACTAAGACGATATATTCTCCTTGTTTTTGATCAAAATAGCGTCTTAAATAAACAAAGGGGTCAAAAAGATAATTGTAATCAGCGATAATAACATCACAAAATAAACTTAAGTCAAGTTGAAATTCAAACGGACATAATTCATGTTTTTTAGCAATTTCGAGTATTAAACTCGGCGTATATTCATCATAATTCATATAAATATCAAGAATCGCGTGTTTAAGTTTGCCATAGTAATTACGGGCAAAAGGACATTCATCAGGATTACAGGCAATCTTATCGTTTAAACACATCTTTTCTTTCGCGCTTAAGTTAATACTTTTTACACGCGCTCTTTGATTAATAATCCGTAAGGCGTTTTCGGCTTGAATCTTTCCGCTTCCTTTCGCCGTTAAATAAAAGATTTTAACACCGTTTCGTTCGCCCATTCTTTTTAAACTAGGATAAAGAGTCGCCATTGTTTTCCCACTTCCAGTCGGGGCATTAAAATAACGTTTTTCGTAATTTAATAGTCCGGCTTCGACTTCATCCATCATTTCTTTTTGACTAGGGCGCACTTTTTGAAAAGGGAACGCTAGCGACTTTAAATCTTTATTTCTTGCATTAATATATGATTCAACTTTTTCATAAAAACTAAAATAGATTGCAAAATACGAATGAACATCCCGCGTTAATTCTTCAATAGTAAACGTATAACGCTTAATAATTTTTCGGTCATCAATTTGACTAATATATGTTAGTTGAACGTCAATTTCATGTAAATCATGGTCTAAAGCATACATTAAGGCGTAACATTTAGCCTGCCCTAAATGCCACGCTTCATGGGCATTAAAAAAGACATCAATATCGCTATTTGTCGTTTTTATTTCTTCAATAATTATTTCGTTATCATTAACAATAATGCCGTCTACACGCCCTTGCAACACTACTTCATACACATCGTAAATAAAAGTATAACTTAAATATTGTTCGGCTAAATAGCGTTTATTTTGTTTCGCCTGATAGTAAGCATGAATTTGCGAGCCTTTCGTCATCGTATCAATATTAAAGACACGCGTATCAATATCGCCACTGCGCAATGCATAATCAACTAAACCATGGACACTAAGAACGATTTTATTCATTACGACCCTTTGTTTTTAAGATTGTCGGCAGCTTTTGACGTTCACCATTGATAAAACTTTTAGCATCAACAATCTTTTTACCACTTTTTTGGAGTTTCAAGACTTTAATTTGCCCATCTTTTAATTGAATCACTAAGTTATGTTGATCATCAATAAATAAAGTGCCTATTGGTTTATTCACTTTCTTATTTAATAATCTAGCGGCATAAATTTTTAGCGTTTCATTAAAGTAACTCACATTTACTCCGGGTTCAGGGCTAAAAGCTTGAATCTTGCCTAACACTAAGTTTGTCGCGTCTTCTTCTAAGTTTAATGCTTCATCAATGGCCTTTAAAAGCGGAGCGTATGTTACTTTTGCTTCGTCTTGGGGACTTCCTTTATTTTTCCCACTTATGACACTTGGTAATACTTCTTTCACTAGTTTAAACGAGGCTTTGACCATTTGGTCACTTACGGTTTTAAAGTTATCGCTTGGGGAAAGAGGGAACTTTTCAACACCAAAAATAGCGCCAGCATCCATTTTTTCAACCATTTCCATAAGGGTTACCCCAGTTTCTTTTTCATTATTAATAAGCGCCATTTGAATGGGTGAAGCTCCACGGTACTTAGGTAAGATTGAACCGTGAAAATTAAGGGCTTTATATAAAGGGGCTTCTAAAACTGCACGCGGGACTATTTGCCCATAGGCAAAAGTTAAGATTAAATCAGGTTTGAGCTTTAATAAAAAGTCATATTCATGGCGAATTTTATGCGGTGTATAAACGGGGATATTATGACGAAGGCCTACTTCTTTAACCGGACTTGGTGTCAATATTTTTTTCCGTCCGACTGGCGCATCTTTTTGGGTTATAACGCCAATAATATTATAACCGTCGGCAATAAGTAAGCTTAATAAATCGGCGCTAAAGCGGGGGGTGCCCATATATACAATTTTCAGTGATTTTATTTTTTCCATGCTCTAATTATAAACGATATTATGAATATAGTTGAGTGATAGCAAAAAAAGAAAATATTATGACTTTTTTCTAGGGGAAACTAGTTGCGAAGATTGCAAAATGTCGGTATAATATAAAAGATTATATTGAAAGAGGTGAAGTATGCCAAATATCAAGTCACAAATCAAACGTGTGAAAACGAATGAAAAAGCGAGAAACCGTAACGCCCACTTTAAAACGATGGTGCGGACACAAATGAAAAAAGTAAGATTAGCGATCACCGCGAGTGATGTTGAACTTGCCAAAACTGAATATACAAAAGCAGTTTCTCTTTTAGATAAAGCCGCACAACGCGGAGTTTTCCACCCCAATAAAGTCGCTCGTCACAAAAGCGCTTTAGCCCGTGATATTAACGCGCTTGAAGCTTAATAGTTTAATAAAAATAATTCAAATCCATAAAAGCGGTCAATTTGGCCGCTTTTTATTTCATAATCAAGCTTAGCAAGGGCGAGTAATATATCAAACACTTGATCAAGACTTGTTCTTCGTCTTTGGTCCATCGCTAATTTAACCCGATAAGGATGAATGTTTAAATCACTAGCGATTTCATCATTTGTAAATCCGGCTTCGTGATATATATAAATTTTGGCATAAGTTCTAAATTGATTGCCAACTTGGGCAATAAAGGCAATTGGCTCTTGATTTTGCACCCGGAAATCTTGATATATTTTTAAAGTCTTGGCCGTGTCACCCGCAATAAAGGCATTAACGAGGGCAAAACTATTTTCTTCAAGTAACGGAGTAACGAGTTCTTCCACTAGTTCAACTGTTACTTTTTCCCCGTATATCGCTAGTTTTTCTGCTTCTTGCAAAAAAGAACCTAAATTATTAACCCGCGCTAAAAGTTCACTAACCGCTGCTCTTTCAATTTGCATGTTATAACGGTCAAAATACGCATAGACGAACCGTTGCCAATCATTTTTATCAATATCTTTTTCAATCGTTATTTTGCCATTGTTTTCAATATATTTATATAGTTTGTGGCGTGTATTTACACTTGAAGAACGAGCGATAAAGATAAGGTGAACTTCTTCAGGAATTCTTGCTAAATCAAGTAATAGCTTATCATCAATTTCTTTGTTGACACTTTTTTCATTACTCGTGGTAAGAATTGAGGCGTGGTCTAAAATAATGACCCGTGTTTCTGACATCATCCCCGTTGTTTCCGCATCTTCAATAATTTCTTTAAACGGCACTTGGCGTAAGTCATAACGCATATAATTAAAAGGATTACGGTCTTCTAAGATGTTATCGACCGTTTTCCGAATTACTTTTTCAATAAGGGCATATTCATTTGCCGCGAACAGATATAACATAGTTATATTATACAAGAATTAAAAGAAATAGTGCCGTCAACATCGGTTCTTTTGATAGTGACATTATATTTATTTAAGATATCAAGCACTTTTTGGTGGGGATGACCATACTTATTTTGGTGGCCGACACTGATGACAGCGTAGCGTGGCAAATAATGGGCAATAAAGGCTTCACTTGTACTTGTGTTTGATCCGTGATGACCGACTTTTAAGATATCGACTGTTAAAGCTGGGTATTTGGCAATCAAAGCTTTTTCGTTTTTAATACTGGCGTCTCCCATTAATAAAATATGTAAATTACGAAGTTTTACGTATAAAATTAAAGAATTATCATTTTTGTCTTTATGTTCTTCATCATTTAAATTAATAAAAGTGACACCTTTCATCGTAAGCGGGAACTCGGTCCGACTATCAAGGACATGGTGGACTTTAAAATTGGTGATTAAACTTTCTTTGCCGCCACTATGATCAAAATCATCATGGGTAATGACTAAATAATTAAGACTATATATTTGGTGCTTTTTAAAATAAGGAATAAGCACATCTTGAGCGACATCTTTATAATATAAACCGCCTGTGTCCACTAAAAGGGACTGACCATAAACATTAAAAAGAATACTATCGCCTTGCCCAACATTAATAAAAGAAACCCCAAGAGTCAAACTATTTTTAATCGGGGATATTTTAAGCATTAGTAAATAGATTAAAAGTAAACTAGAAAAGCGTTTAATGGGTAACACTTTAAGGTCATAACTATAAAGAAATACTATCAGTAAATAAACAATAAAAACCCGTGTATAATCAGCAAAACTTCCAATATACAATATCAACACACCTTGGTTAAAAAAGGTGATAATATAATAAATTAAGTTTAAGATAGTAACCGGCATATTATGTAAAAAGAAAAAAGGCAAAGTAATAAAATATAAAGCGTACCATAAAGTAATAAGAGGCGTTAATAAAAGGGGCAAGAAAAGAGTCGATACATTAATAGCGCCGCGACTTAAAATTTGATAAGGCACTAAAATTATATATAAAAGAAAAAGTCGCTTTGGATAACCTTTTAATCCCGAACGCGGTTTAAATAAGATAAATGTAAAGATTAATAAATAGGCAAGATAAAAGCCTTCACTAAATAAAAAATAAGGGTCAATAATTAAAAAGATAAATGCGACGAGGACATTTTGTTCAAGATAGGTAAAATAATTTTGCCACTTCTTTTTATTTAAATAACTTATAAACCCGGTTATGAAAATGCGATAAAAGGCAAACTTTGTTATTTGTAATAAAAATAACGGTAATAAAACAATATAACTCCAAAATAAAGCATTATCATCTTTTAAAAAGATACTAAAAAAAGCTTTACTAGTGCGCCTTAATAAACTTAGATGAGCACCGGTTAAACTTATAATAAAAAGCATATTATAATTAAGCATCATTTTAATTAGCGGATTGTCATAATCAATCGTTTTTTTTAAAAGTAAACTACGAAGCGGCTCTAAATGGGGAGGATAAGTAATAATTTTTAAAATATCAAGCTTTAAAAGCCGGAAGATACTTGGAATTTTTATAATCAAATTATTAATATGTAACCCACTTTTTATGCCCTTATTCATTAAATATTTAGCGTAATCAAACTCGCCTTCGACGGTTTTAAAAATGTAATTATAATTTTTTCCTGTGCCGTAAATTATGTCCCCAATTACTAAATTATGGTCCGGGGCACTTACGTAATATTTACCTTTAAACGTTAGTAATATGTAGTAATGCTTCCCACAGTTTGTGATGATTCCGTATCCTTCGTTAAAAGGCAACCTACTTATTAGGTCTTTGCAGAAAATAAAAAGAAAACCCGCTATGAAGGCGCTACTAAAAAAGAGAAAAAGCCGCTTATCACGACGCTTAATTATGATAAGCCCCATAAATATTAACAGAAAAAGCGGGTGGCGAAAAACCAAAATCCCGCTTATAAAACTAAGAAGTAAGCATAAAATAATCATCTTAATATGACATAGTCTTTAATCTTTTCAAAAGTGGCCTTGCCAATACCGCGCACTTTTAAAAGTTGTTCTAAATACGTAAAACTGCCGTTTTCAGTGCGGTAGCTAATAATATCGCCTGCTAACGTTGTACCGATACCATTAACTTCCATTAATTTCTCCCGGTTATCAGTGTTAATATTTACTTTTTCAAGTTCTTTTTCGCCGCAATAATCATCTAAGTCATTAAGGGGCGCAATGTAATAGCTTACCCCTTTTTCAAGCACTGTTTCTTCAAAATAAGCTCGCGCATCAGCGTTAGTTGTTGGTCCACCCGCGGCCATTATTAAATCACCGAGCGTTTCTTCTTTTTTCATAACATACGTCCCTGGTTTATGTACTTGTCCAGTGATCGTTAAAGATAAGAAATTATCATCAACGACTTGGATTGAGGTCGAAACTTGCGTTCCGGGTCCAACATTATTGTTAATAACAGTAAAGGCAACGATAACAATAACCGTTGCGATTACGACACCAATCATTAGTTTTAACATTTAAAAAGCCTCCTAATAATAAATAAGGAGGCATTCTGTTTTTTCGTACAATAAAATATTTTATTCGATCGGTTCTGTGGAAATGTTTAAAATTTGCACTTCATAAGGAACAGTGGCGCGCACTAAAACACGATCACCAACTTTACGCCCTAAAATTGCTTCAGCAATCGGGGCATCAATGGAAATAGTTCCTTGTAATGGTTTTCCTTCAAATTGGCCAAGAATGCGGAAGGAAAAAGTTTCGTCATACGCTAAATCGTGGACTTGGACATAGTTACCAACGGCAACTGTTTTACTAGTTTTTGAATATTCAACAATTTCTTTATTTGCTAAAATACGTTCAATTTCTAAAATACGGCTTTCAATATTGCCTTGTTTATTACGAGCGGCATCATAGTCAGCGTTTTCACTTAAATCACCATAACCGCGCGCTTCTTCAATTTCTTTTAATACTTCAGGCCGTTCAACATTTATTAAATTACTTAATTCTTGTTCTAATGCTTCAACCCCTTCTTGGGTCAATGTATATTTATCGATCATTTTAAAATCTCCTTTAATTACAAGTGCGTTGCTATTATATCATAATCTTAAAGCGATAACCTAATATTTTGAAATAATATTATTCTTCCTCTTCTAGTTCTTCTAATTCACTTTCGTAAGCGGCGAACACTTCTTCGATTTCACTTATTTCTTTACTGTCTTCAATGTATTCTAAAGTGCCATCTTCATAATAGCGCGCATACATAACTTCTTCATCATTTTCTTCATCATAGAAGAACACATAATTCGCCCCGCGTTTTTCGTTAGTAAAGGTGAAAAGAATGACAAACGTCTGTTCCACCCCTTCTTCATCAGTAATCGTAATTAAATCATTTTCTTTCATTTTTATTCCTTTCTTTGCCCTAAATAGTTCATTAAGATGTATTTAGCGGCAACTTCATCAATTTTTTTCTTTATTTGCGCTTTTTTATAGCCAAGCGCTCTTAATTCTTCATATGCTTCAATCGTCGTATACGTTTCATTAACGAGGACAACCGGTGGGGAACCTTCGCGTAGTAAATCTTCTTTAAACCGTTCACTACTTAACGCTCTTTCCCCTTTTGAACCATCAATATTTAAAGGATAACCTAAGACGATAAGTTCAATATCTTCTTTCGCACATATCGCTAAGACATGCTCTCTTGCTAATTTATAGTAAAAAGGGGGAAACTCATAGTTTTCATACGCAACCGCTAAAGTTTTATCACTATTAGTGATGGCAATTCCTAGCGTCTTTGTTCCTAAATCTAAACCGAGTATCTTAGCCATTGACACCTTGTTGAACAAGGGAAATAAGCTTCTTAAGTTCAGGCTTTTCTTTAAGTGAACCATTAGCAAAATCACTTCTTCCGCCTCCTGAACCGCCATACACCTTCGTTATTTCTTTCATTATCTTATTTGCATTTAATGTCGTGCTTAACTTCTTACTAAGACTAATTAATATTGCGTGCTGCCCATTTGTTAGACTGACAAAGACAACGATGGCAATTTGATCTTTACTGCGAATATGATCAGCAATAATGCCTAATTCTTCGCGACTTTTTTCACTCATGATTTCAACATAGTAATGTAAGTCATTTGCTTTTAAAGGTTGTAAGGAAAAAGCATAATCTTGTAACGCTTTTGCCTTTTGTTTTTCCACAATACTTTCTAATTCATTTTTAGTCGTTAAAAGTGTGCGTAACGATGGCACAATATCTTTTGTTTCTTTTAAGTTTAAGAGTTCACTAACATAATTTACCGTATATTGATATTCTTTCAAATATTCATAAGCTTTTAAACCACTATAAGCGACAATACGGCGCACACCACTAGCGACACTGCCTTCACTCACTATAACAAAGGCACCGATTTCACTGCTATTTTTAACGTGGGTACCACCACATAATTCAATTGAGACATCGCTATACATTACAACGCGCACTAAGTCACCATATTTTTCCATAAATAACGCTTTCGCCCCAAGTTTTTTAGCTTCTTCTAACGTCATAAATTTAATTGTTAAAGGAATCGCATCTTTAACATACTCATTAACGATTGCTTCAATACGCAGTAATTCATCTTTTTTAATCCGACTATTGTAATTAAAGTCAAAGCGTAAGTAATCAGGACCAACATAGCTCCCCATTTGCGAAACTTCTGGTCCTAAAACATCATTAAGTGCCCGATGTAAGAAATGGGTGGCGCTATGGTTTAAAGTAATTGCTCTTCTATTAACACCATCAATTTCTAAAGTTAGGGTATCGCCAAGGGCAATTGTTCCATACTCAATAACTAAGTGATGTAAATGTTGGCCATGGGGTGCTTTCGACATCGCATCAACTTTAGCGTTAAATTCCGCATTAAAGATCGTGCCAATATCACTTACTTGACCACCACTTTCACTGTAAAAGGGCGTTAAGTCAAAGACGGCACTAACTTCATCACTAGCACTCTCTACCATCTCCCCATCTTTAAATAAACCAATAACTTTTGCCTTTAAAGAATATGTGTCTTCAACAAACTTGGAAGGAGCAGTAAACTTTAAAAGATCAGCGCTTTGTAAACTCATACTGGCAATATTTTTACGCGCATTACGGGCTTTTTCGCGTTGACCCTCAAGAAGATTGTTAAATAGATCTTCATCGACCGTTGCGTTTACTTCACTCGCCACTTCTTTAGTGATTTCAAGTGGGAAACCAAAAGTATCATAAAGTTTAAATGCGAGTTCGCCAGACACTACTTTACTATCACTTAAGGCGTTACGTAAAAGTTCTTCGCCATGGGTAAGCGTTTTTAAAAACCGTTCTTCTTCAGCTTTAATTTGCCTTGTTACATTTTGCTCTTTCGCTTTAATATAAGGATAAAATTGTTCCATGATTTTAATTACACTTGGTACGAGTTTATATAAGAAAGGTTCGTTCACGCCAAGCTTTTTAGCGTAGCGAACAGCCCTTCTTAATACTCTTCTTAAGACATAACCACGGCCCTCATTTGCAAAGCTTGCACCGTCACTAAGGGCAAATGTGGTCGTTCTTATATGATCAGCAATCACACGATAAGCGACAATGTTATCTTTATATTTTGTATTGGTCAGCCCTTCAATTTCTTCTAAAATTGGTAAGAAAAGATCGGTTTCAAAATTACTTGGTGTTTGTTGTAAGACACTAGCAATGCGTTCGAGACCAGCCCCGGTATCAATGTTTTTACTTGGTAATTCTTCATAAGCTTCGCGCTTTACGCCCGCTTTTGCGTTATATTGACTAAAGACAATGTTCCAAATTTCTAAAAAGCGATCATTATCAACATCATCTTCTAAAAGTTTTGTCCCTAAGCCCTCTTGATCAAACTCCGCTCCTAAATCATAAAAGATTTCGGTGTTGGGGCCACATGGTCCTTCGCCAATTTCCCAAAAGTTCCCTACATTAGCGATGACGTGTTTTGGGTCAACGCCACAACTAATCCATAAGTCACGTGTTTCTAAGTCACTAGGATGATAAGTAAAATAAAGTTTTTCAAGAGGTAAGGCTAAATAATCTTTCCCTGTTAAAAATTCAAAACCCCAAATAATTGCTTCTTTGCGGAAATAATCACCTAAGGAAAAGTTGCCAAGCATTTCAAAAAATGTATGATGGCGATTTGTTTTACCAACATTTTCGATATCATTCGTCCGAATACTTTTTTGGACATTGACTATTCGTCTTTCATTACTAACTTTTGAGCCATCAAAATATTGCTTAAGGGCAGCGACACCACTATTAATCCATAATAATGTTTTGTCATTAACGGGAACTAAGCTTGCTCCTTCAATAATCGCGTGTTTTTTGCCTTTAAAAAAAGATAGCCACAATGTACGAATTTCATTACTTGTTAAGTTTTTCATATAACTTCTCCTATATTAAACCTATGCAAGGAACGACATTCGCCGCGGTACCATCCTATATTCATCTTTTTGATGCACTTAATTAGTTCGTAACGTGAATTAACCGGCGATGATTAGTCGCTCTAAGGAAGTGGCCTATTTTACTTTTGTGTTACTTTCACCCTTTTAACACTCGCTATAATCGTAAAACTTCGTTTCCGTATCGATTTCGTTAATATTATAACATAAGTTAATATTTAATTAACTTTAATCTCTTGAAAATAAATATCCCCAATAATGGCGCCACCTAAACAAATATCCCCGTCATAAAAAACGGCAGCTTGGCCCGGGGTGACTGCAAAATAAGGCTCGGGGAACCGTAAATAAACGCCATTTTCATCGTTATAATACGTTGCTTTTAAATCTTTTTGCCGGTAGCGGAGTTTAACTTTAATTTCGGTGCCATTTTTTAAAGGGGTATTTATAAAGTTAACATCACTTAACATAATTTTATCGCTTTTTAAGTGCGTATCATGGTCATCATTCGCGACATATAAAATATTATTTTTCACATCTTTTTTACATACATACCAGCGTTTATTTTCACTATAATCTTTAAGTCCGCCAATCCCTAAACCGCGTCTTTGCCCTAAAGTATAATAATAAACACCGACATGAGTGCCAATGACTTTATCCGTATTAATATCTTTAATAACCCCGTTTTGCGCCGGGATGTAATTTTTTAAAAACTCGCGGAATTGCCGTTCGCCAATAAAGCAAATGCCCGTGCTATCTTTTTTTTGCGCTGGGGTTAAGTTAAGTTTTTCGGCAATTGCCCGTACTTCACTTTTTGTTAATTCCCCAAGCGGAAAAAGTGTCTTCTCAAGTTGCGCGCTTGATAATTGACTTAAAAAATACGTTTGATCTTTATCGTGGTCTTTACTTTTTAACATATAGGAAACCCCATCTTTAACTTCCTTTTTCGCATAATGCCCGGTAGCGATATAATTAAAACCTAAACTTTCCGCCCATTTAAGAAAAGCATCAAATTTAATGTATTTATTACAAAAAATATCTGGATTTGGGGTTCTACCTTCTTTATATTCAGCAAGGAAATACGTAAAAACATCGTCCCAGTATTCCTTAATAAAATCGACACGGTGCAAAGTAACACCAAGTTCATTGGCCACTTTAACGGCGTCATCATAATCTACTTCTTGCGGACATGCGGGATCTAAAAGTGTGGGATTACCGCTTATATCATTATTGGCGATGGCGTCCCAATTACGCATAAATCCAGCGTGGACGTCATAACCTTCTTTTTGCAATAAGTAAAGGGCGACAGCGCTATCGACGCCGCCACTTAAGCCGACCATTACTTTAATTTTACTTTTATCGTTACTCATTTTCTTCCACAATATACGTTATGGGACCGACATTTGTAAAGCGAATATTCATCATTGCTCCAAAAACTCCCGTTTTAACACTTAACCTTTCGGCAAGTGCCTTATTAAATATATCATAAAGGCGAGCGCTTTCCGTCCCAGGAAGCACCTTTGTAAAGGAAGGTCTTCGCCCTTTAAATTCGCCATATAACGTAAATTGACTAACACTTAAGATTTCGCCTTTAATATCTAAGATACTTAAGTTTGTTTTTCCTTCTTCATCAGGAAAGATGCGCATTTTTAATACTTTATCGACTAATTTAAGGACAGTTTCTTCATTATCTCCCACTTTAAAAGAGACAAGTAACAATAAACCATAAGTAATTTCACTATAAGGTTTTTCATTAACGCTTAACGCGGCATCTTTAACAATTTGGGCAACAATTCTCATTATTTTATATATTCGTGAATAATTGGTTTAACACTTAATTTCTTTTTACTGAAGGTAAAGGCGTCATGAACATCAACTAAAATTGGTTGACTAACTTTATCTTCTTTATTTGTGTAAACAAGGGCGAGGCGATCGCCAACTTTAACTTTATCACCGACTTTTTTATTTAAGACGATTCCAGCGGACATATCGATAACATCTTCATAAGTTTCCCGCCCACCGCCAAGTTTCATACTGGCAATTCCAATCGCTAAGGAATCAATATGTTCAACATATCCTTCACTGGTCGCTAAAACTTCGTAAATGTGTTCACTAACTGTAAACTTTGCGGGGTCTAAAATATAACTTGCATCGCCCCCTTGCGCTTTAATCATTTCCACAAGTTTTTGGAGAGCTTCGCCACTTTTTATTTTTGCTTCAAGCGCGGGGTAGGCATCTTTTGCGTCTTTAACCGCACCCGCTTGTTCAAGCATAATTGCACTTGCTTCTAAGCATAACGTCGTTAAATCATGTGGTCCTTCGCCTTTTAAGGTCGCAATCGCTTCTTTGACTTCTAAAGCGTTACCCACTGCTAAACCAAGGGGTTGATCCATATCGGTAAGAATAGCGCGCGTATCACGTTTTAAGCTTTTACCAATGGCGACCATCGCTTCGGCAAGCTTTTTAGCGTCTTCTTTTGTTTTCATAAAGGCACCGCTACCAAATTTAACGTCGAGTAAAATCGTGTCGCTTCCACTTGCGAGTTTCTTCGACATAATCGAACTAGCAATTAACGGAATTGATTCTACCGTGCCCGTTACATCGCGTAAGGCATAAAGCTTTTTATCCGCGGGAACAAGGTGGCCACTTTGGCCGATAATCGCACAACCAATTTCATTAACTTGTTTAATAAAAGCGTCGCGTTCAATCTCAATCTTAGTGCCGGGAATAGCTTCTAGTTTATCAAGGGTGCCACCGGTATGACCGAGCCCGCGCCCACTCATTTTGGCAACTTTAACCCCAAAACTTGCGACTAAAGGTCCTAAGACGAGGCTTGTTTTATCACCGACGCCTCCAGTACTATGTTTATCTACTTTGACCCCTTCAATCGCACTTAAATCAATAATGTCACCACTTTTCATCATCGCAAGAGTTAAGGCCGCGGTTTCTTCTTTATTCATTCCTTTTAAGACAATTGCCATTAATAGGCTGCTCGTTTGGTAATCAGGAATTGTTTGGTTTGTGACCCCATCAATAAAAAATTGAATTTCTTGGGCAGTAAGAGCAAAACCATCTCTTTTTTTACAAATAATGTCATACATGCGCATAGTTAAAATCTCCTCTATTACTATAATTTTACCATAGGTAAATATATATATGTATTTATAATATTTTTAGTCATATATTAATGGTAATTCTTATAATTAGTTTTCGTTATTTTCTTCTTTATTTTCAATAAGGTTAGGATCAATCATCCTTTGACCATACTTATTAAGTTTTTGAGTATGATAGTATTCTTCTTTTAAACGCGCGCCGACTTCTTCACTAGCTTTTTGAATAGCGCTAGCGATTTCAAGGGTTGTCCCTTCAGGTTTAACCGGAGGCAGAAATTCAAAGATAACTTTATAACGTTTCGCTCGTGTTTTTTTCGGCAAGATTAATTGATTGCCCCAAAGGACGAAGGGTATAATTGTTGTATTTGTTTGTAGCGGCGCTTTAAACGCTCCTGCCTTATATTCTAAAAACGGGGCGTGATAATCTTTTTTGCGTGTCCCTTCCGGGAATATGACCCAACTTGATTCTTTATTTGCAAGCGATGTCCGCGTTTGTTGCATCGCTCTTATTTCTTGTTTTAAATTATCGCGTTCAATAAGGACGCCCCCGATTATTTTAAACATCGTGCCGACAAACGGAATTCTTTTGTTCTCAATTTTTGACACAAATTGGACGGGCACTGGCATGTAAGCAATCGAAATTAAGGCGTCCATTAAGGAAGTATGATTACCGACAAAGTAATATACTTCGCCTGCTTCTAGAGGTGGTAAATTGCGAATCTCAACATCGACTTTTAAGCGTTTAAGTACTTTAAGAATAAATTTTTGGGATCTTTTAAAACGTAACTCTTGGCTATATCGTTCGGGATGACGACTATAACGGCGCATCCACACCCAATAATTCCAAAGTAATGGTATCCCCACTTTTATTCCCCACACAAAGTATTTAAACATCTTCTTTTATACTCCTCTAATTAATTCTGCAACGACAATCGTTTCCCCATTAACTTCTTCTAAACGGCCTTTAATGGTAACGATTGTTCCCGCACGTAATTTAGTAAGCAAGCCTACCGATTGTGACCACATTTTAACTTTAAACTTGTCATAAAGCGGGACTTTTGCGTTGTAATCTGGCTCAGGAACTTTCTCGACATAAATATAGCGGCAATCACTTGCCATTTCGCCGAGCTTTCCCGTAATAAACACAGCAGTCAGCATAAAGCGTTGGTCGTCTCCTTTCCTCTTATTTTGGACCTAGATCTCCTTTGCGGAGGCCAAGTACAATTACACTATAAGGAGCAACCATCATCCGTTCAACATATTCACTAGACCGCGCCCCAATATATCCCGCGCGATTTAAAATAATTTTCAGCGGCTTATTTAAATCGACAAACATTGGTTCACTATTTGGGTTTACAAACACATGAAAATCACTATAAGGGCTTAAATCGTGTTCGGGATTATAAACGATTTCACTCGCCCCTAACGCTAAACTATTAAATGTCACCATTTTCTTAATGACTTTCGGGTTCGTTTCATGTAAAAATTTACACTCTTTTCGTAACGCCGTTAACGCTTTAAAATATTCAACCATTTCACTCCGTTTATATGCTAAAGTGTACGGGAATTGATTTATTTTATCACTACTTTTATAAGAGTTTTGATCACCATATTTACTAACTCCTATTTCTTGCCCACGATGGAAGAATGGCACCCCAAAAGAAAGCATCACAATGGCATTTAATGACATAAGACGCGTTAAATGCGTTTCAATGCTCTCTTGCGGGTTACTTACGGCCATTTTATCAATAATGACGCCGTTATCGTGACATTCAACGTAATTGATACTTTGTCCGGCATCAATATAGCGTGGCGTAAAGGTCGTATTTAAAACACTACCCGCATAAGCAAAGAAAAACCCTTCTCGGTAATTAGTCGCCCCTAAAAGATAGCCACGTTCATGTAAATGTTCGGGGAAACTTGCTCCTTTATTAATTTCGCGGAAAGCATCGTTAAAAAAGCCAAGTTCGGGTGTTTTAAAAGCATTGCCATGATGAGCGAGTTGATCTTTACGCACCGTCGTTGCCATTTCCCACCCTTCACCGTAGATTAAGAAATCTTTTTTAATCGCTTTCACTTTCTTCACAATTTCATCCATCGTTTCAATATCGATAAGCCCCATTAAATCAAAGCGGAAACCATCAACGCCAAGTGTTTTTGCATAATAAAGCGAAGCATCAACAATAAGCCTTCTTACCATCGGCCTTTCGGTGGCAAAGTCATTACCGACACCGCTACCATTACTTATAACCCCTTCACTTGATTTGCGGAAGTAATAGTTAGGCACAATCTTTTCAAAAACACTCGTTTCATGTTCATAAACGTGATTAAAGACGACGTCCATCACAATTCTTATTCCTTCTTCATGGAAGCGGGCCACCATCTTTTTAAAGTCTAAAATGCGGTTATAAGGGTCAAGGGGGTCACGGGCGTAACTTCCTTCGAGCACAAAATATTGCTGCGGGTCATAACCCCAGTTATATTGTTGCCATTTTTTCGTTTCATCGACCGTTTTAAAATCATAAACTGGTAAAAGTTGTAAATGGGTAAACCCTAACGCTTTTAAATAATCAAAGCCCGCCGGATAAACCCCTTTTACAAGGCGCCCTTCTTCAATCATCCCGGCAAACGTTGCCCGATATTCAATATCGGTCCGGTCATCACTTGTTTGATCACGAACACTTGTTTCATAAATGATCGCTTCGGTTGGTTTATTAAAGGGCGGTAATTTGTCATCATTTTGATCCATTAATAGCTTTTCAGGATCAATAACATAACTATATAATCCGTTTGGACCACTGCTTATGGCGTATGGGTCAGTAACTTCTTCTTCAAGCCCATTATTAAGCACTAAATAAGTATAACGAAGGCCATCATGATCACCTTCAAGTGTATATTCATAAACCCCGCGTTCACCGCGTTTTAATTTCCGATATAAAAAGTTTTTACTGCCTTCGGTAATGTATTTGACAATGACGCGACTAGCAAGCGGCGCCCATAAGCGAAAGGTCGTCGCCTTTTTCGTATAGATTGGTCCTAAGGGGCCGCTATAATAATAATCTTCATCAAAGTTTGGAAAGGTTGTCGCTTCACTGACGTTAAGCGGTACTTGACCAAAGTTTTGTAAATATACTTTATAGTTTTTCCCTAACACAAACGGTTGTTCAAGCGTTAATTCATACGTTGTAACTTTATATTGTTGGGTTTTTGTTTTCGTGGAAAAGGCAACTAATTTATCAAAATCATCATAAATTGTCACTTTTGTTTGTTCATAATGATATTTATCACTATATAAGACGACGCGAATGACGCGCGGGCTAATAAGATGCGCACTAAATTGTCCAAATGCCATAATTACTCCTTAATCTCCACGATAGCCACTGCATAATCGCCATCATGAGATATCGATACGGGGTAAACTTCGCCCCCATAATGAATCTCGGGGCGCCCATCACGCATATATATAATATCGATATGATGGAAAGCAATGCGGCCAATGCCTTCTTTAATCGCTTTTAAAAATGCTTCTTTCGCCGCGAAACGACCGGCGAGAAACTCTTCTTTATTCGGACGCATCTTATATATTTCAAGTTCGCCCGGTGATAAAATACGCGCTGCGAGTTTTTCCTTTCCGACAAAGCGGGGGATGTACACAATATCAATACCTATTGCCATAAACTTACTCCTATCTATTACGATTAATAATTACGGTTGCCCCTTTAGCGCTATTGCCTTCTTCCGGCGGTTCAATGACGCCATTATGAATAAGTAAATCATAAAGGCTACGCGCTCTTGGCCAACCTAAGCCAAATTGTTGTTGTAATCTACTAATCGAAATCGTGTCTTGCGTTTCCGTATACGCTAAGACGTGGGGGTATAACTCGTCATCAACTGGTCCCCCGGGCCCTAAAATTTGCACCTTTTCTTTTAAATCAAGGAAGTCAGGATGGAAATCGGGTTCATAGTTGTTACGTAAGAAATTCGTAATTCGTAACACTTCTTTGACGGGAATAAAAGGCGCTTGTACCCGCACAAAACCGCGCCCTACCGTAATACTATCGACTAACATGTCGCCGTAGCCTAAAAGTGTTTCCGCGCCCCCTTGTCCTAAAATAGTTGTCGAGTCAACGGCGCTTGATGTCATAAAGGCGACGCGACTAGGAATGTTTGCTTTAATGTTACCGGTAATAACTTGCACACTTGGGCGTTGGGTCGCAATGAGGAGATGAATACCGGCCGCGCGTGATTTTTGCACAAGGCGCAAAACACCGCTTGCTACTTCTTTTTCACTTTCAAAAAGGTCCGCGAATTCATCAAGAATTGCAATAATAAGCGGTAATTTTTCGCCCCCCATTTCTTCAATAACTTCATTATAATCACTAAATTTACTTACCGTTGTCGTTTCAAAAAGCTTATAGCGGCGTTCCATTTCATCAATGAGCCGATCAAGGGCGACTTTGGCTTCACTTGGCTCTTTAATAATTGGGGTTAAAAGATGGGGGATATTCGCGTATTGGGCAAGTTCAACCCGTTTTGGATCAATTAAGAGTAACCGTAATTCAACTGGGGAATGATTCATAATAAGGGCGGTTAAAAGCGTATGAATAAAGACACTTTTCCCGCTGCCCGTTGCACCAGCGACTAATAGATGAGGGAAATCAGCAAAAGAAGAAAAGATAATATTGCCCGAAACATCTTTACCCATAGGGACGTAATATTTCTTTTTCTTTTCTTTATTTATTCGTTGCATCGATTCTTTA